>Ga0180220_1000976_pt1 | contig 24468 bp, 20 predicted proteins | sample eDN5th37CBELigBY_FD_151335 | JGI IMG/M metagenome (GOLD analysis project Ga0180220, IMG submission 151335) | Enriched backyard soil microbial communities from Emeryville, California, USA - eDNA 5th pass 37_C BE-Lig BY (version 2) (version 2) | ecosystem: Environmental > Terrestrial > Soil >...
GGACCGACATCTGAGCAAAGGACAACCCATGCCAAAGAAGCCCACCAAGGCGAAAACGGCAGCCGCGGGCGGCAGGCCCAGGCACAAGGAAAAGAATGAAAAACTTCTTTCCCTCGATGCCATCAAAGTGGCGACGCTCAAGGATCTGCGCAAGGCCACGCAGCACACCCAGGAAGATCTCGCCATCGCCCTGGGCGTGGGGCAAGGCACGATCTCGCGCATCGAAAAACGGAGCGATATGCTGGTTTCCACCTTGCAACATTACATAGAAAGCGTAGGCGGCAAATTGCAGATTCTGGCCACCTTCCCGAATCGCCCGGCGCTGGTCGTCGAACGCTTGGGCAAAAAGCCCACGCCCGTACGCAGAGACCCCAATGTAAAGCCTCCTGGCCCCAATTCCCTGCCGGCCACCTGATAGACGATGCACACCCTACCCACCCCCTACTACCTCATCGATAAGTCCGCCCTGCAGCGCAACCTGGACGCCATCGACTACATACGCGAACACTCCGGCGCCAAAGTGCTGCTGGCCCTGAAGTGCTTCGCAACATGGTCGGTGTTCGACCTGATGCGCCGGCACATGGACGGCACCACGTCCTCGTCGCTCTACGAAGTCAAGCTGGGCCGGCAGAAGTTCGGCGGCGAAACCCATGCATACAGCGTCGCCTTCGCCGACCACGAAATCGACGAGGTCGTGGCGCATTGCGACAAGATCATCTTCAATTCCGCCAACCAGCTGGAACGCTATGCTTCCCGCGTCCAGGGCAAGCCCGTGGGCCTGCGCCTGAACCCCGGCGTAAGCTGCGCGGGCTTCGACCTGGCCGACCCCGCCCGCGCTTACAGCCGGCTGGGCGAAAGCGACCCGGGCCGCATCCTGTCGCTCGCAGGCCGCCTGGATGGCGCCATGATCCACAACAATTGCGAGAACAGGGATTTCGCGCGCTTCGACAACCTGCTCACGCAGATGGAGCAGCGTTTCGCGCCCGTCCTGCGCAAGCTGAAATGGGTCAGCCTCGGCGGCGGCATCAGCTTCACCGCGCAAGGCTATCCGCTGGATGCCTTCTGCGCGCGCCTGCGCCGCTTTGCGCAGGAATACGGTGTGCAAGTCTATCTGGAACCCGGCGAAGCGGCGGTGCGCCACAGCACGACGCTGGAAGTCAGCGTGCTGGACATCGGCTTCAATGGCAAGCAACTGGCCGTGGTGGACAGCTCCACCGAAGCCCACATGCTGGATCTGCTGATCTACCGCGAAACCGCGCCCATCGGCAATGGCGCGGGCGAGCATCAGTACATGATCTGCGGCAAGACCTGCCTGGCCGGCGACATCTTCGGCGAAGCCCGCTTTGCGGCGCCGCTGCGGGTAGGCGACCGCATTTCGATCGGCGATGCCGGCGGGTACACCATGGTGAAGAAGAACTGGTTCAACGGCATCAACATGCCGTCGATCGCCGTGAAAGAAGCCGATGGCTCCGTGCGCCTGGTGCGCGAATTTTCCTTTGACGAATACGTCAACAGTCTGTCCTGACAGCACTGCTCTCTTAATTCTTAAATTGGGGGATGATCCAATGAAACGCAATGTCCTTATTATCGGCGCCGGCGGTGTAGCCCACGTAGCAGCGCACAAATGCGCTCAGAACAATATTCTGCTGGGCGACATTCACATCGCCTCGCGCACGCTCGGCAAGTGTCAGGCCATCATCGCCTCGATCAAAGACAAAGGCAGCCAGCGCGGGCCGGGGCGTTTGCAGGCCCACGAACTGGATGCGCTGGACATCGAGGCCACCAAAGCCCTGATCCGCGCCACGGGCAGCCAGATCGTCCTGAACCTGGGCTCTCCCTTTTTGAACATGTCGGTCCTGCAAGCCTGCATAGAAACCGGCGCGGCCTACCTGGACACCGCCATCCACGAAGATCCCGCCAAGGTTTGCGAAACCCCGCCCTGGTACGACAACTACGAATGGAAGCGCAAGGATGCCTGCGAGCAGGCGGGCGTGACCGCCATACTCGGCGTCGGATTCGACCCCGGCGTGGTGAACGCTTACGGCCGCTACGCCATGGACGCTTATTTCGACCAGGTCGACTCCATCGATATCATCGACATCAACGCCGGCAGCCATGGCCGCTACTTCGCCACGAATTTCGACCCGGAAATCAATTTCCGCGAATTCACGTCCACGGTGTGGTCGTGGGAAGAAAGCCAGTGGAAGGCCAATGCCATGTTCGAACGCAGCCAGGTCTGGGACTTGCCGGTGGTCGGCAAGAACACCGCCTACCTGACCGGGCACGACGAACTGCATTCCATGTCCAAGCATCTGGGGGTGCCCAATATCCGCTTCTGGATGGGCTTCGGGGATCATTACATCAATGTATTCACAGTGCTGAAGAACCTGGGCCTGCTGTCCGAAAAGCCGGTGCGCACCGCCGAAGGCCTGGAAGTCGTGCCGCTCAAGGTCGTCAAGGCGGTGCTGCCCGATCCCGCCTCGCTGGCGGCCGGCTACACCGGCAAGACCTGCATAGGCGACCTCGTCAAAGGCACGAAGAACGGCAAACCGCAGGAAGTTCTGATCTACAACATCTGCGACCACGAAGAAAGCTATGAAGAGGTCGGCAGCCAGGCCATCTCCTACACAGCGGGGGTGCCCGCCGTCGCCGCCGCCATGCTGATCGCCGACGGCGTGTGGGATGCGGGCCGCATGGTCAATGTGGAAGAACTGGATCCAAAGCCGTTCATCGAGTTGATGAACCGCATAGGCCTGGTGACACGGGTGCGCGACGCACACGGCGACCGCGTGCTGCATCCGCAAGGCGAACACGCGACCGAACACGCAACGGCGGTCGGCGCGCTCAAGCGCACCCAAAAGGTATCGGCCCATTACTACGCCAAGCCGGAACGCGCCATAGCCGAGCGCCGGCCATTCGTGAAACAGCCCCTGGCCGCTGAAACCCAGGTGGCAAGCAGGGACCTTCCCTAGGCAATACCCCTTGGCATACGGTTATCCGCGCCCTCCCCGCCGCCGGGCCCGCCATGATCGAACACCGCTATCGATTCCACATGAGCGGTATGCATGAACATGTTGATCACCCCGGCGCCGCCCAAGCGGTAGCGCCCCTTGTGCACCAGGATGGCCGCGTCGCGGGCCAGCGTAAGCGGGTTGCAGGAAACATAGACGATGCGCGCGGGGCGTTCCCATGGATCGAGCCGCGCCAAGGCGTCAGCCACGGCGCGCGCGCCCTCCCGGGGCGGGTCCATCAGCATGCGGTCGTAGCGGCCCATGGAGCGCAGGCCTTGCGCATCGAGCTCGAACAGGTTCCGCGCCTCGAAGCGCACGCGGCCGTCCAGGCCGTGGGCGGCGGCGGCCTTGCGCGCGCGCTCGATCAAGGCCGCACTGGCTTCGATGCCCACCACGGCGCGCGCCCTGGTGGCCAATGGCAAAGTGAAATTGCCCAGCCCGCAGAACAGGTCGGCGACACGATCGCCGGGCTGCGCGTCCAGCAATGCCACGGCGCGCGACACCAATGCCCGGTTGACCAGCGGGTTGACCTGGGTGAAGTCGGTCGGACGGTATGCGATGCGCAGGCCGAACTCCGGCAGGCCGTAGGCCAGCGCGTCGGCATCCTTCTGGTTCAACGGCACGGCCGTTTGCGGCCCGCCGGCCTGCAGCCACCAGACAATCGCGTGCCGGCGTCCGAATTCGCGCAAGCGATCCAGGTCGCGGCCGAGCAGCGGCGTCAAATGGCGCAAGACCAGCGCAATCGCCGCATCCCCCACCGCCACCTCGATCTGCGGAATGCGATCGGGCGCCGACATGCCGGCCACCAAGGCGCGCAGGGGCGCCAGCAAACCGGCGACACGAGCGGGCAGCACGTGGCAGGCCTGGATGTCGGCGATATAGCTGCTGTTACGCCGGTGAAAGCCGATGATCACTGGGCCGGCGCCCGGCAGCACACGAACCTTGAGGCGCGCACGATGCCGATAGCCCCAGGCAAGACCATGCAGCGGCGCCAGAATGCGCCGGGGTTTTAAAGCGACCCGCGCAAAGGCGTCTTCCAGCATGCGCTGCTTCACCGCCACTTGGGCCGCGGGCTCCAGATGCTGCATGATGCAGCCGCCGCACACCCCGAAGCTCGCGCAGCGCGGTTCGACGCGTTGCGGCGACGCGCGCCGCAGTTGCTCGATGCGGGCGACATCATGCCGCGCGCCGCTGCGCAGCGCGGCGACGGTCACCCGCTCGCCCGGCAGAGCGCCTTCGACGAAGACCGTTTTTCCCGCGCGATGGGCAATGCCTCTGGCCTGCCCATCCAGGGATTCGATAGTGAGTTCTTCCATATTGCAAGGCGCGGGCGCGCCCGTTCACGCGGTATCGCCCGCCCGCCGCCTGCTGCGCTGGCGGCTCGGGTCCGGCCATGCAATGGGAAGCAGCGCCATGCCGTCCGGCAGCCGGGCAGACGCTATTGTATAGCGCCGCCCTGAGACCCGGCGCCGGTTATTTCAACGCGCAACTGCTTTCAGCGCACCACGAAGCCGGCGCCCACGGGGTCGTTGCGGTCGATCACCCAGCGCGCCGTGCCCAGAATGCTGGCCGTGCCTTTCACCGTGGGCCGCACGCCGCGCTTGCCGTTCAGGTCGACCTCGCCCAGCAGGCAGCCCTCGAACGTGCCGGTGCCGAGCAGGCCTTCGGATTTGATGGGCTGGTTGAAGCCCAGCTTGCCGCGCGCTTCGAACATGGCCATCATGGCGCTGGTTCCCGTACCGCCGGGCGAACGGTCGAGCTGGCCGCCGCTGAACACATGCACATTCTTGTACATGGCCCCGGGCAAGGTGGGCTCGTGCCAGAAGGTCATGAAATTGAGATCGTTGATGTGCTTTTGCGTGGGGTGCTGGATTTTGTACTGCTTGTTCAGCTGCTCGCGGGCGATCAGCCCCATTTCTATGAGCTCCTTGCCATTGTCGGGCGTGATGCGCAAGCCGGACGAGGTCAGGTCGATGATGCCGAAATAATTGCCGCCCCAGACGATGTCGGCCTTGAGGTCGCCGTAGCCCGGCAAGGTGACATGCAGGTCCTGGGCCTCGACGTAGGCCGGCACATTTTCGAAGCGGGTGGATATCACCTTGTCATCGACGGAATCCACTTCGGCCACGACCAGGCCGGCGGTGGTCTCGAAGCGCACGATGGTCTTGCCGGTCTGGCTGCGCGGCACCATGCCCAGCGCCACCATCACCATGGCGACGGCTATCGTGCCGTGGCCGCACATATGGGAATACGCCGCCCCATCGATGTAGATCAGGCCCGCATCGTAGTCGGGCCCCGACGGAGGAGTGAGGAATACGCCGAACATGTCGTTGTGGCCGCGGGGTTCGCGCATCAAGGCCTTGCGCACCCAGTCGTAGTGCTCAGTCAGGAAGGCCCTCTTTTCCAGGATGGTGGACCCTGGGGGATAAGGTATGCCGCTGTGGATGATGCACAAGGGCTCGCCCTCGGTGTGCGTGTAGATCACGTCGAAAATATCCTGCTGTTGCATGCTGCGTTCTCCTGCGTTTTCAGTTGCGCTGTTGTTTGTCCGAAAAAACGTCCAGGCCCACGATGAGGTCCACGAACGTGATGACGACGATGGAAATGAAGATGGTGATGGCGGAAACCGCGGCGATGGAAGGATCCACGGAATACTGCACATAGTTGAAAAGCTGCACCGGTATCGTATTGAGCACGGCGGTGGTGTTGAACATGGACAGCTCCACGTTGATCCACGAAGTGATGAAGCCGAAAATCGCGCCGCTGATCAAACCCGGCTTCATCAAGGGCAGCGTTATCTTGCGGAAAGTCGTCCAAGGCGATGCGCCCAGATCCGCCGAGGCGCGTTCGAATTCCATATGCTCGCGCGTCAGCACGACCGACAGCGATTTCAGGATGAAGGGGGTGACGATCAGCACATGCCCCACCAGCAGCGCCCAGAAAGTCTGCGCGAAGCCCAGGTAGCCGGTGAATTGCAGCAGCGCCGATCCCAGCACCAGATAAGGCAGCACCAGCGGGGCCGACCACACGGCGGCCAGCAAGGCCTTGCCCGGGAAATCATGCCTGGCCAGCAGCAGCGCGCTGGGTATGGCGATCAGCACGCCCAAGGCCGTGGCGCAGGCCGCCAGCAGCGTGCTGGTGGCGAAGGACATCATGTAGGTGTTGTCGGCTAGTACCGCGCCATACCATTTCAGCGTCAGGCCCTGGGGCGGGAAGCTCAGGTAGTCGGTGCTGGTCATGGACGAGCCGATGATGACCACCAGCGGCAGCAGCAGGAATCCCAGGGCGACCAGGGCGACGAATCTGACTGCAATTCTTGCGGACATCTCAGCGTTCTCCTTTGACACGGCCTATGTGATTGGCCACGCCCACCAGGGCGAGCGTCAGCACCAGCAGCACAATGCTCAGCGCCCCGCCGTAATTGAAGTTGAATACAGTGCTGTACTGCTGGTAGATCAGCATGGACAGGACGGTGACGCGGCCGCCCGATAGCAGCGCCGGCGTGACATAGGCGCTGGCCGCCAGGGCGAACACCATGATGGCGCCGGAAGCCAGGCCCGGCAGCGACAAGGGCAAAGTAATGTGGAAAAAGGTTTGCGCGGGGGAGGCGCCCAGGTCTTTGGATGCGTTTTCCAGGCTGCGGTCGATGCGCGACAGCGCCGTGCCTATGGACAGCACCGCGAACGGCAGCAGGATATAGACCAGGCCTATCAGGATGCCCAGCTCGGCGCCCAGAAAACGGACCGGGCGCTCCACCAGGCCCATGCCTCTGAGGAAATCATTGACCATGCCATTGCGGCCCAGCATGATCATCCAGCCGAAGGAGCGGACGATATTGCTGGTGAACAAGGGCACGATCAGCACGATGATGCAGATGCGGCGCCATAGATCCGAGCGCACGATGCGCACCAGATACCATGCCAGCGGGTAAGCCACCAGCAGGCAGAGCGCCGTGGCGAACAGCGCAATGCGGAATGTGGTCAGGATGACATCCCAGTGGTATTGATCCAGCAGCACCTTGGCGTAATTGACGCCGGACAGCGCGCCGGTCGACGCGTCCATCAGGCTGGAGACCAGGACCACGCCCAGCGGCGCCAGGAAGAACACCGTGAAAAACAGCAAGGGCGCTGCTGCAAGCTTCAAGATGAGGGCGGCGCGCGACGACATCTTATGCCTCCACCAGGTGGACGCGCTCCGCCGGCAGATGGACATGCACGGCGTCGCCCTTTTGCAGATCGAGATCATTGGCGCCGAGCCGGCGCGCCTCAATGGCCGTGCCGTTTAGGTCCAGATAAACCGTGGTGTGGCTGCCGATATTGACGACGTCCTCCACCTTGGCCACGCCCGCCGAACCCTCCGCCGCCTCGCGGGATACGCCGATGTCTTCGGGGCGCAGCATGGCCACGACCCCGCCCTGCCCGGCGCGCGCCGCCCGCCCGACGGCCATGCCGCAACACGACAGGCGCAATTCGCCGTCGACCGCCTCGCAGGCGAGCAGGTTGGCATCGCCAATGAAATCGGCGACGAAGCGGCTGCGCGGCTGCTTGTAGATTTCGTCGCCGGTACCGACCTGCTCGATGGTCCCCTGGTTCATGACCACGATGCGGTCGGCCATGGCCATCGCCTCTTCCTGGTCATGCGTCACGAAAATGAAAGAGATCCCGAGTTTTTCCTGCAGCGCCTTGAGCTCCAATTGCATGCGCTTGCGCAGCTTCAGATCCAGCGCCGACAGCGGTTCGTCCAGCAACAGCAGCCTGGGCCGGTTGACGATGGCCCGGGCCAGAGCGATGCGCTGGCGCTGGCCGCCCGACATCTGCGCCGGATAGCGGCCGGACAAATCCTGCAGGCCCACCATGTCCAGCGCCTCCAGGGCGCGGCGGTGGGCTTCCGCCTTCTTGATGCCCGCGCGCAAAGGGCCGTAGGCCACGTTGTCCAGCACCGTCATATGCGGGAACAGCGCATAGCTCTGGAATACGGTGTTCAGCGTGCGCTTGTGCGCCGGCAGTGCGGTGACATCGACGCCGTCGATGAATATGCTGCCGGTATCGGGCTCGAGAAAACCGGCGAGCGTCGCCAGCAGCGTCGTCTTGCCGCAGCCGCTGGGGCCCAGCAGCGCCACGAACTCGCCCTGCTGCACATCCAGGCATACATCGTTGAGGGCCTTGTATTTACGCTGGAAAGTCTTGGTGACATGCTGAACGGACAATAGCGCTGCCATGGCGAATGATCCCCGATCAAAGAAAAAGGCGAATGCCGGCGGTGCGCAGCCAGGGCCGCGCACAACGTCTCTATGGTTTATCGACTATTTATTATTGATTATTTGCGAACGACTTCGCGGTTCCAGGCGTCCGTGATGGAAGCGCGCAGCTTGTTGATCTCCGACCAGTCCAGCAGGTTGAGTTTGGAGATATCGCCGTTCACGCCCCAGGGCATTTTTTCCTGCACGCTTGCGTCGACCTGCACGTCTTTCACCGCCGGCCCCAGATACAGGTTCTTGGCCAGGCATTGGGCGGATTCCTTGGTAAACGCCTGATTGATGAACTTTTCCGCTCCCGACTGGTTGGGCGAACCCTTGACCAGGTGGACGCGGGCATCCGTCGCCCATACCCCTTCCTTGGGCACGGAGAAGCCGATGGGCAGCCCTTTGTCGGCCAGCCCCCAGGCGCCGACGTTGAAATGCGCGCCGATGACGGCTTCGCCCGACTGGAAGGAGTTGCTGGCGGCGCCCGAACTATCGAAATAGGCGGCGACATCCAGCTTCTTCAGCTTCTGGTAGACGGGCGTCAGGTCGCTGAGCGGCGTCTTCCAGATATTCGCCAGAAAGACGATGAAAGGTATGCCGGCGGAGTTGGCGGGCGACGGAATCACCACCGCGCCCGCGTAGTCCGGGTTCCAGAGCTCTTCCCACGATGCGGGCGCCTTGGAGATCTCCTTCTTGTTGTAGGCGATGCCCAGCGAGTAGTAGCCGATGCCGCCGGCGAAGTTGTCGCCGCTGCCGTTCTTGTACACCGCCGGCTTCTGCAGATTGCCCAGGTTGGGTACGCTGTCGGGTTTGATCGGCCGCAGCAGCCCGTCCGCGTCGGCCAGTTCGCTGATGCCGCCGTCCAGAAACGCAACGTCTATTTCAGGCTGGCCTTTCTGCTGCCGCAATTTGGCCAGCGTCGTGTTCGACGTCCCGATCTCCGGGATGACCTTGATGCCCGTCGCCTTGGTGAAAGGCTCGGCGATGCAGCTCTGGAACGCGTCGCCCCAGTTGCCGCCGTACCACGCGACGCGCAAGTCCTGCGCTTGTGCGGCGGTAGCCATGGCCATGGCTCCGAACACGGTGGCGACGGAATATTTGTTGAATGCTTTGGTCTTGTTCAGTGCTTTCATGTTGCCCTCCTCGAATACGGCCCCTTCGGACCGCGTAGCTAGCACGTGTCTCATGCCGGGCTTACATGATGCGATCGAACCACGACTTTAAATTGAATAAGATAGACAAAAAACAGTATATTAACGACATCGCGAAGCGGCGCCTGCGCAACGGGGCGGAAGGCGCGGCAGCAAAGAGGCGGATATCCCGGCGCCGCCCGGCAATCGCGGCGGCGCATGCATTTCAAGCACAGGAGGCTCATGTCCATCGCCCATATCAAACAGGATGCCAGACGGGACGCCGTCAAACAGGATGCCGCGGAAAAGCCCTTGCGGATCGGCATAGTCCTGCTGGACGAATTCACACTGACGGCCTTCGCCGGCTTCCTGGACGTGCTGCGCCTGGCGTCGGACTACGGCGGCAAGAGCCGGCAGATTCTGATCAACTGGTCCATCATGAGCGTGGACGGGCTGGCCCGGCGGTCCAGCGCGGGCACCTTGCACGGCGAGTTGTCGGATTTGCAGGACGTCGGCGGCTTCGACTATATCGCGGTCTGCGGCGGCAACAGCTATGCCAACACGACGTCTTATTCCGCCAAGCTGTCCAACTGGCTGGTGCAAGCCCATCGCCAGGGCATCCCCCTGCTGGGCCTGTGCACCGGCACTTTCGCCATCGCCCATGCCGGCCTGGTCCAGCAAGGCGAGGTATGCGTGCACTGGAATGTCATCAGCGAATTCCAGCGCCGCTTTCCCGGCATCAAGTGCAAGAACGACCATCTGTTCATCGATGCGGGGCGATTGATCACCTGCGCGGGTTCCACGGCCGCCATCGACCTCGCCCTGTATCTGCTGACACGGCACTACGGCCGCGACAAGGCCCAGCAGGCCCTGCGCCATATGATGCTGTTCACCATCCGCCCGGCGCGGCTGCCGCAAGCCCATTTCTATGTCGACCTGGACAATGTCCAGGACATACGCGTCCACAAGGCCGTCTATTACATCGAGCAGCGCATCGACGATTTGCCCTCGGTCGCCGACATCGCCGCCCACGTGGGGGTCAGCCCGCGGCAGCTCGAACGCATCCTGAAAGCGTCATTGAACACCACGCCCGCCGCGCTGCAGCGCATGATCCGGCTGCAGTATGGAAAATGGCGCATCACCAACACGCGCGACACCATCACCGATATCGCACTGAGCTGCGGCTTCGCCGACAGCTCCCATTTTTCCAGGGAATTCAAAGCCTTGTTCGGCAAGCCGCCGCGGGCTTTCCGGGCCGCCGCATAGCAGGGCCTTCGCGCGGACGAGCCCGCGCCCCGGAGCCCGAGTCAAACCGCGCTCAGCGCAGCATCGCGGGCCGCTTGGGGTGGAATTGCCAGCCGGGCGCCAGGTACTGCATGGCTTGCGCATCGTCGCGCGCGCCCAGGCCATGCTGCAGGTAAAGCCGGTGCGCCGCTTCGACTTTTTCCATATCCAGCGTCACGCCCAGCCCCGGGCTGGAGGGCACCTGCACATAGCCGTCCACGATCCGCGGCGGGTCTTGCGTCAGGCGCTGCCCATCCTGCCATATCCAGTGCGTGTCGATGGCCGTTACCCGCCCCGGAGCGGCCGCCGCCACATGGGTGAACATGGCAAGGGAAACATCGAAATGGTTGTTGGAATGCGAGCCCCAGGTCAGGCCCCAGTCGCGGCATGTCTGCGCAACGCGAACCGAACCGGCCATGGTCCAGAAATGCGGGTCGGCCAGCGGGATATCGACGCTTTGCAAAGCCAGGGCGTGCGCCATCTGGCGGTTGTCGGTCGCCACCATATTGGTCGCCGTCGGCAGGCCGGTGGCGCGGCGGAACTCGGCCATGACTTCGCGCCCGGAAAAACCATCCTCGGCGCCGCAGGGGTCTTCCGCGTAAGCCAGCACGCCTCGCATATCGCGCATATAGCGTATCGCCTCGTCCAACGGCCAGGCGCCGTTGGGGTCGAGCGTGATGCGCGCTTGAGGAAAACGCTCGTGCAGAGCGCGTATGGCCTGTATTTCGTCTTCCCCGCGCAGCACGCCGCCCTTCAGCTTGAAGTCCTGGAAGCCGTAGCGGGCCTGCGCCGCGACCGCGAGATCGACGATCGCTTCCGGAGTGAGCGCGGCTTCGTTGCGCAGGCGCTCCCAGTCGCTCGGGGCGTCGGGTTCGCTGCGGTAAGGCAGCGGAGTGCGGCGCCGATCGCCTATGTAAAACAGATACCCCAGCATCTGCACGCGCTCGCGCTGCTGCCCCTCGCCCAATAGCGCCGCCACGGGCACGTCCAGAAACTGGCCCAGCAGATCCAGCATGGCGCATTCGACAGCGGTGGCCGCATGTATCGCGACCCGCAGGTCGAAGGTCTGTTGTCCGCGGCCGCCTTTGTCCAGATCGGCGTAGCGCTGCAGGACGATTTGCATCATGCGGTTCCATTGGCCGACAGGCTGGCCGATCAGCAGCTTGGCGGCCTCGTCCAGCGTGGCGCGGATGCGTTCGCCGCCGGGCACTTCGCCGACGCCGCGCCGCCCGGCGCTGTCCTGCAGGACCAGCAGGTTGCGCGTGAAAAAAGGACCGTGCGCGCCCGACAGGTTCAGCAGCATGCTGTCCTGTCCGGCTACCGGGATGGCGCGCGCATCGGTGACGACGGGCGTTGCGGTGGTCTGCGTCATGTACTGCGGTCTCCGTCAAAAAGTGTTGCGGCTCAATCCGCCCCGATCTTGCGCTGCTGGATGATCTGTTTCCAGCGGTCCGATTCGCGCTGCTGGAATGCCGCGAATTCCTCCGGCGTGTTGGCGACGATTTCGAAACCGACATCGACGAAGCGCTGGCGGACTTCGGGCTCGTTGATCGCCTTCACCAGGGCCGCATGCAGCTTGTTCTTGATATCGGCGGGCAAGTTGCGCGGCGCGACGACCGCTTGCCAGGAATAGACGTCCGCATTCTTCACGCCCGTCTCGTCCAGGGTGGGCACATCGGGCAGCAGGGACGAGCGCTTCAGGCTGGTAATGGCCAATGCGCGCAGTTTACCGCTCCGGATATGCGGCAATACGGCATTGATGTTCTGGAAAGATGCCGTGACCTGGGAGCCCAGCAGGTCCTGGATGGCGGGCGCCCCGCCCTTGTAAGGAACATGCAGGCCCGTGCTGCCGCTCTGCTGCCAGAACAGTTCGGCCGTCAGGTGATCGGAAGACCCTACGCCCGAGGAAGCGAACGTCAGGCTGCGCGGCGCTTGCTTTGCCGCCTTGACCAGATCGCCCACCGTTTTATACGGGGAAGCGGCGGGCACGACCAGCACATTGGGCGCCTGTACGGCGACCGTGAGAAGATCGAAATCCTTACCGGCGTCGTAGGGTACGGATTTCAGCAAATGCGGCGCGATGACCAGCGGCCCCAGTGACGTGACCATCAAGGTATAGCCGTCGGGCGCGGCGCGCGCAACATGGTTGGCGCCTATGGTGCCCGTCGCCCCCGCCTTGTTGTCCACCACAAAGCTCTGGCCCAACTGGCGCTGCAGCGAAGGGGTAAGCGAACGCGCCAGCGTGTCGGTGGACCCGCCGGGCGGGAATGGAACGACTATGGTCACGGCGTGATCGGGCCACGCAAACGCCGGGGCCGATGCCGCTATCGCTGCGCCCAACGCCAGCGCGGTAAGTATTTTCTTCATGGCTAGTCTCCTGCTTGCTCGTTATGGATGGATAAAGGGAAGGGCCGAACAAGGCTGCGGCCCCGGATACTGCTGGATGCGGTGTCTTACTGCTCGCCCAGTTTCCGGATCAGCGCGCCCAACTGCTCGGCTTCCTCCGGCTTCAGATCCGTCAAGGGCGCGCGCACCGGGCCTGCATCGCGCCCGACCAGCCTCGCGCCGGCCTTGACGATGCTGACCGCATAGCCCGGCCCGCGATTGCGTATCTCGAGATAGGGCATGAAGAATTCGCGCAGCAGGCGATGCTGTGTGGCCGTGTCGTCCTGGGCGACGGCATGGTAGAACTGCATGGCCGTTTTGGGGATGAAGTTGAAGACGGCGGACGAATATACGGGGGTGCCCAGCGCCTTGTAGGCCGCCGCGTAGACCTCGGCCGTGGCCAGCCCGCCGAGATAGGCCAGGCGATCGCCCATTTTCAGGTAAATGGAAGACATCAGTTCGATGTCGCCGATGCCGTCCTTGAAGCCGATGAGATTGGGGCAGCGTTCGGCCAGGACGGCCAGCGACTGCGGCGTCAGCCTGCAGACGTTGCGGTTGTAGACCACCACCCCGAGGGATACGCTGTCGCACACCTGCTGTATATGGGCGATCAGGCCTTCCTGGCCGGCCTCCGTCAGATAGTGCGGCAGCAGGAGCACGCCCTGGGCGCCCGCCCTTTCCGCCGCCTGGGCGCACTGGATGGCGAACCGCGTCGGGCCGCCGGCGCCGGCGATGATGGGCACTTTGCCGCGGCACGCGTCCACGGCGGCTTGGATGATGAGCGGATATTCCCGCCCGTCCAGTGAAAAGAATTCCCCTGTGCCGCCCGCCGCGAACAGCGCTTTGGCGCCATAGGGCGCCAGCCATTCCAGCCGCTGGGCATAGGCGCGCGCGTTGAACTCGCCGGCCGCATCGAAATCAGTCAAGGGAAAGGATAATAATCCGTCGGAAAGAACGGCTTTTAGTTCTTGAGGGTCCATGCGCACTCGTCAATAAGGGGCCAATAAGGAGCCAGGGGTCCGGGAGATCCGGCATGTCCGGCGATCAAGCCTGGTATGTCATCAGTCGTCTGATGACTGATGTGTAGCGATATTCTTGTATACTCTGCCCAATGCTGTCAAGCGTTTTTTAAATCGGATATGCCTACCACCTCTTCATTGCATGCGGCCGGCGGCCGGCGCTCTCGCGGGCTGGTGCCCGAAATCGTCGGCCAGCTGACCGCCGCCATACAAAAAGGCGAACTGCGGCCGGGCGATAAATTGCCCACCGAATCCGTGCTGATGGAGCGTTTCCAGGTCAGCCGCACGGTGGTGCGCGAGGCGATTTCCAGTCTGCAGGCGGCGGGCCTGGTGTCCACGCGCCACGGGATCGGCACATTCGTGCTCGAACCGTCCGCGAGCGGCAACTTTCGCATCGCCACGGAGGACCTGGAAACATTGGATGATGTGATCGCCGTGCTGGAACTGCGCATCAGCCTGGAAACAGAGGCGGCGGGCCTGGCCGCCCAGCGCCGCAACGACGGGCAATTGGCGCAAATGCAGGCCGCACTCGAGGCGTTCAGCGCCATGATAGAACACCCTTCCGACGCGGCGGCCAGCGATTTCCAGTTTCATCTGGAAGTGGCGCGCGCGACGGGCAATCGCCATTTTGCGGACTTGATGACCTACCTGGGCGCCATGATCATCCCGCGCACGCGGATCAATACTGCGCAAAACGCCCCCGAAGGCCGCCGTTCTTATCTGGAGCGCGTCCACGCGGAACATCTAAGCATCTTCAATGCCATCCGCGACCGCGATAGCGACAAGGCGCGCGCGGCCATGCGCACGCACCTGACCAACAGCCGCGACCGCCTGTGCGCGGCCCGGCAAGTGAAAGGCTGATGCCGCCCTACTGCTCGGCGGCTTTTTGCACCAGCAGCGGCAGGGAGGAAAAACCGCTGGCGGGGTAGTGGGCCTTGACGATGAGGGCGTCCGGGGCCATGCCGATGTGCCGCGTGCCGGCCAGCAGTTCCTCCATGATGACGCGCAATTCCAGGCGAGCCAGCGGCGCGCCGGGACAGACATGTATGCCGGCGCCGTACAGCAAGTTCAGCGAGGGGTCGCGATCGAGGCGGAATTCGTCCGGATCGCCGAAGACATCTTCGTCGCGGTTGGCCGATATCCAGTTCAGCGCCACGCGCTCGCCCGCCTGCAGGTCGCGGCCGCGCACCTGCACGGGCCGGACCACGCGGCGGCGGTTCATGACCAGCGGCCCGTGCATGCGCAGGATTTCGTCTATGGCCGCGGGCAGCAGGCCCGGCTCGCCGCGCAGCAAGGTCTGCACATCGGGATTCGCCGCCAGGTAATGCGCCAATATGCCTACCGAGGCGGCCAGGGTGCCTAGTTCGCCCACCGTCCAGTTGCGTATGATACTGACGATTTCGTCTTCGGTGAGCAGCCTGCCGTCCACCCGCTCGCGCAGCAGGCGGGAAGTGACATCGTCGGCGCAGCCCTTGGCGCCCTGGCGGCGATGCTCGAGCAGGGTTTTCACATACCCATCGAATTCCTCGGCCACCCTGGCCATGGCGTCCGGATCGGCCACGAACGTGGCGGCGTGGTTCTTCCGCATCCACTGGTGCAGCGGCTCGTGCAGGCTGTCGGGCCAGCCCATGAAGGCGCACTGGACCTGCAGGGCGAATGGTTGGGCGAACCGGGACATCAGCTCTATCTGGCCTTCCGGCAGCCCGGCCACCAGCGAGCGCGCCTCGGCGCGGCAAACCGGCTCGAATTCGCGCATGCGCTGCGCGTTGAAGTAGGGTTCGATCAGCCGCCGGAAAGCGGTGTGCTGCGGCGGATCCATGCCATTGGGCACCGACGGATAGCGCGACACCGCATTGCTGTAGGTATCGTGGTCCAGCAAGGCGCGCAACACGTCCTCGTGCTTGAGCAGCGATGTGTAGCCATACTTGCTGCGCGCCACCGGACAGGTCCGGCGCATTTCGTCGTAGGCTGCAAGCTGGTTTTTCAATACGGCCTCGGATCTGGGGTCCCAGTCGGGCTGCTGCTGTTCGCTCATGATTCCTCTTTCAACAATGGCTGATACGCCTTGCGGCGATGGCTGCGGACGCCGGACGCAAGCGCTCGGACCCCGTTTGCTATTATGCACGGCGAAATGGCGCCGATAAACTTGTATCTGGCTGCTGCTTGATCCATCTCAATGTAATATCATGCGTACCGATCGTACCGCCCCGCAAGGAATGCTGACGTGGAGCAAGCACAATATTGGCTTTTCCTGAAGATTGCTAAGCACCCGCGCATATTTTCCTTCGGAGCGGGCTTGGCGATCGCCGGCCTTTTGATGGCCGCCACCATTGCGTCCATCCTGATCACCGACAAGGCGAACACGGCGGAACGGCACGAACGGGCGTCGCAACTGGCGAATGACCTGATGTCGGAAAGCATTTCGCTGCTGGACCACCTGCAGGCCCACAACGATACGTCCTGCGACATGCCGTCCATCACGCATTTGAACGCGGACATGCTGCACTACCACTACATCCGCGAAGTAGGCGTGCTGGACGCCGAGGGGCGGCTGATCTGCACCAGCTCCATGGGGCGTTTGCCGCAACCCGTGAAACACGGCCTCCCTCCCCTTCCGGGCCCGGCCGGGATGGAAATCTACACCAACGTGCCCTTGCAGGTATTGCAGGAAGCCGGCACCGCCACGATCGTGCAGCGCGGCCGATTCAATGCGGCGCTCAGCGCCCGGGCCGTCTCCGAGTTGCTGGAGGGCGCCGACTTGATATGGTTGCCTTCCAACGGAAAGCTGACCGTCCTGGATCATGGCTTGATGGAACGGAATATCCGTAAAGAATGGCGCAAGGCCGCCGAAAATGCGGGCGCCGGTGGGTGGGCCTTGCGGCGCGCGGGATATGAGCTGATATCCGTGGAACCTGAATTCGGCTGGGTGCTGCAAACCCGCCGCTCCTGGATGCAGGTGGCCGACCAGTACCGCCTGCTGCTGATTCCGCTGCTCGCCGGCTCGGTGCTGTTCGCCTTCCTGGCCATGGCCGCGCTGGCGCCGGCCGTGAGGCAGCTGCGCAGCGTCCAGCGACGGCTGCGCTTTCTGTGCCAGGAAACGCATATCGTCCTGAGCTATCAACCCATCTTCCAGCTCAGCCCCAGGCGCGTGATCGGCTGCGAAACACTGATGCAGATGCAGGAAGAGAACGAAGTCTGGTGTCCCGATCAGGTCATCCCCGGCATCCTGAGCCGCGGGCTGGCCCGCCGCTTCGACCACGCCGTCGCGCGCAAGGCGATACGCGAGCTGACCACCCACTTGCCGCCGCAGACGGAAAAATTCCGGCTCGCGGTGAACTTCTTTCCTGAAAGCATAGACCGCGCCACGCTGAGCCCGGTTCTGGATAAAGCGCTGTCCGAGGCGGGCCGCAGCGATATCCAGCTCTGCCTGGAGATCACCGAGTACAGCGCATCCGCCGATCTCGCCGCGGACATCCAATATCTCAGGCGTCGCGGCTATCTTATCTCCGTCGATGATTTCGGCACCGGCTATTCCAATCTGAAATCCGTGGCGCGGCTGTCGCCGGATTATCTCAAGATGGAAAAATCATTCGCCATGGAGCTCGATGCCAGCAATATGCGCGGCTCCCTGATCAAGGAAATCGTCGCCATCGCCCAAACCGTCGGCGCCGAGGTCGTGGCGGAAGGGGTGGAAAACGAAGAGCAGGCCCGGCTGCTGCACGGGATGGGCGTGCGCTACGGACAAGGCTACGGCCTGGGCCGCCCCCTGCCGCTGCAAGAGTTTCTCGACTTCCTTCAAACATCGCAAGCAGGCTCCGCCCGCCCCGCCTCGTCCGGCCCGGCGAACGAAGTGTGACGCGGCTCCTCCCGTTCATATTCCTGCAACAGCGGGGCGTGATACTGGCGGCTGTCAACCACCGCGCGGTTCATTGCCCTACCGGAGCCCCCCATGCATGTTTCCTCCTTCGATTCCGAAGACCTGCCCACCAATATCTCGTCGAATGAACATTTTCAGGCGGTGGTGGAGCGCGCGCGCAGCCGCCGCGGCTTTCTGAAGACCGGCCTGGGCTTGTCCGCGGCCATGTTTCTGGCCGGGCCGGCGGCGGTTTTTGCCAACGCGGGCAACAAGGCCGCGGCCGGCGCCCCGCCCCTGCTGGGCTTCAAAGGCATCCCGGCATCGACCGCTGACACTGTCCAGATCGCCGCGGGCTATACTGCAACCGTATTCGCGCCTTGGGGCACACCCTTGTTCAAGGGCGACCCCGCATGGAAGAAGGACGCCGGCGATGGCGCCGCGGCGCAGGCCCGCCAGGCGGGCGACAACCACGACGGCATCCATTTCTTCTCCATCGGCGGCGGCAATGACGAAGGCTTGCTGGTGATGAACCATGAATACACGACGGTCGACAAAGGCGCTTATACCTGGCTCTTCGGACCGGGGGGCACCGAACCCTGGAGCGCCGACAAGGCAAGCAAGGCGATGAATGCCCATGGCGTGTCGGTGATCCATATCGTCCGCAATGGCGCCGGCAAGTGGGACATCAAGCTGGACTCGCAATACAACCGCCGCATCACCGCCTCCACCGAAATGGCGCTGACCGGCCCCGCGGCCGGCCACGGCCTGTTGAAAACCAGCGCCGACCCCAGCGGCCGCCGCGTCCTTGGCACCTTCAATAATTGCGGGAATGGCTGGACGCCCTGGAACACTTATCTGGCCTGCGAGGAAAACTTCAACAACTATTTCGGCACGACGTCGGGCGCGGACAAGCGCGACGCGGCGCAAAAGCGCTATGGAATTTCCCCGCAAAGCAGCGAATACCGCTGGGAGGAATTCGTGGATCGCTTTGATTACGCCAAGGAACCCAATGAGTCCAACCGCCACGGCTGGATCGTGGAGATCGACCCCTTCGATCCCAAGTCCATTCCCAAAAAGCGAACGGCGCTGGGCCGCTTCAAGCACGAAAATGCCGCCTGTACGCTCAGCGCCGACCAGCGCATCGTCGTCTATATGGGCGACGATCAGCGGGATGACTACATCTACAAGTTCGTGTCGGACGGCGTCTACCAGGAAGGCGGCGACAATTCCAGCCTGCTCGATGCCGGCAAACTGTATGTCGCGCGCTTCAACGACGGCCAGGCCGGCGAGGGCTATATGGGCGGCGGCGAGTGGCTGCTGCTGGACAAGTCGGCCAATGCCGCTCTGGCGTCGGATGCGAAATTCGCCAGCCAGGCCGAAGTGCTGATCCATGCCCGCCTGGCGGCCGACGCGGTCGGCGCCACGAAGATGGACCGGCCCGAATGGGTCAGCGTCCACCCGATGACGGGCGAAGTCTATGCAACGCTGACCAACAATGATCAACGGAAAACCGTCGACGCGGCCAATCCGCGTCCCGCCAATGTCTATGGCCAGATCATCCGCTGGCGCGAAGCGGGCGGCGATGCCGCCGCCACCCGGTTCGAATGGGACCTCTTCGTACTGGCCGGCAACCCCATCAAATATACCGACCGCAAGAACCTGAAATCCGGCTCCGCCACTATTACGGCGGACAATACTTTCAACAGTCCCGACGGTTTGGCCTTCGATACGGCCGGACGCCTGTGGATACAGACCGACGGCAAATACAGCAACAGCGGCGACTATGAGGGACAGGGCAATAACCAGATGCTTTGCGCCGACCCCGTAAGCAAGGAGATCCGCCGCTTCCTGGTCGGCCCGAGGGAATGCGAAGTGACCGGCATCGCTTTCACCCCGGACAGCCGCTGCATGTTCGTCAATATCCAGCACCCGGGCGAAGGCGGCGACAGCCATTGGCCCGACGGCGGCGCTGCACTGCCCCGCTCGGCCACGCTTATCATCACCAAGGACGATGGCGGCGTGATCGGCGCTTGATCTTCAAAGCTTTCTCCGGGAACCGCGCCCGGCCGGTCTTGCCGCCCGCTGGCATTCAGCCACGGGCGGTGCAGCCGCCGCCGGTGGAAATTGGCGGTATAGTTCAGGGACTACGAACAGGAGGGACTATGGATCCATTCATGCAGGCGGCATTGGAAGAAGCGCGGCAAGGGCTGGAGGAAGGCGGCATACCTATCGGCTCGGTCATTGTCCACAAGAACCGCATCCTGGGGCGCGGCCACAACCGGCGCGTACAGCAGGGCAGCGCCATCCTGCATGGCGAGATGGACGCCTTCGAACAGGCGGGCCGCCAGCCGGCCGAGGTCTATCGCGAATCGGTGCTGTACACGACGCTGTCGCCCTGCGCCATGTGCACCGGCGCCATCCTGCTTTATGGCATACCGAAAGTCATCATCGGCGAAAACCGGACTTTCATGGGCGAAGAGGAATGGCTGCGGGCGCGCGGCGTGCAAGTCCAGGTGCTGCAGGACCCGGAATGCATCGCATTGATGCGCGACTTCATCGCCAGCAAGCCCGAACTGTGGAACGAGGATATCGGCGAGCCCCACCAGGCTTGAAGGCCGCCGGCGGCCCGCCGGCAAAAAACCTACGGGCGCGCCAGCCCCAGATGTCCGCGCAAGGTGCTGGCCTGATAGTCTTTGCGGAACAGGCCGCGGCGCTGCAGCACGGGCACCACGTGGTCGACGAAATCCTGGATGCTGCCCGGCAAGGCCGGCGGCATCAGGTTGAAACCGTCCGCGCCCTCGTTCAGGAACCAGCGCTCCATTTCATCGGCGATGCTTTCAGGCGTGCCGACCATGGTGCAATGCCCTCCCCCGGCCGCCAGCCTTCCCAGCAGCTGGCGCAGCGTGGGCTTTTCGGTCTCGACGATGCGCAGCACCGTCGCATAGCGGCCCTTGGGCCCTGTGAACTGTTCCAGCGGCGGCAAGGCGGGCACGGGCGCGTCCAGCTCCCAATCCATGCAGTCCCGCCCCACGTACAGACCCAGTTGCCGCAAGGCGTCCTGCGGCGGCAGCAGCTCGTCCAGTTCACGCTGCTTGGCGCGCGCTTCGGCCTGCGTCGAGCCCACATAGGTGACCAGGCCCGGCATGATGGGCACCGGATCGCTGCGACCAGCCGCGCGCACGCGGCGCTTGATGTCGCGATAGTATTCCTGGGCCGCCGGCAGATCGTAGGCGACCGCGTAGATGGCTTCGGCGCGGCGCGCGGCGAGGTCCCGCCCTTCCTCCGATGCGCCGGCCTGGAACAGCACGGGATGGCCCTGCGGCGGGCGCGGCACCGTCAGCGGCCCGTCGACGCGGAAATGCCTGCCCTTATGCAATATCGGACGCACCAGGGCTGGGTCGGCATAGACGCCCTGCCGGTCGATCTTCAAGGCGCCATCGCCCCAGGAATCCCACAGGCGCAGGGCCGCGTCGATGAACTCTTCGGCGCGCGCATAGCGCCAATCGTGGTCGGGCATGGTTTCGAAGCCGTGATTGCGGGCCTCGGCATCGAACATCGACGTCACGACATTCCAGCCCATTCTGCCGCGCGAGATGTGATCCAGCGAAGCCATCATGCGGGCGGCATGGAAAGGGGTGAAAAAAGTGCTGGAAACAGTGCTGATCAGGCCTATGCGTTCGGTCGCCCGGCTGATGGCGGCCATGGCCGTCAAAGGCTCGAAAAACCAGCGCGGGCCGTCCGCGGGATTGTCGGCGGAATGCCCGTCGGCAAAGAAGATGGCGTCCAGCTTGCCGCTTTCGGCGATCTGCGCCAGCTCTTCGAGGTAGGCGATATCGCCCACGCGCTCTACCGCGGAGCGGGGATGGCGCCACGCGGCGCGATGGTGCCCGCAGCCGAAAATGAACAGGTTGATGTGCATCTGGCGCTGCTGCGCCGCGTTTTCGGTGTGCCGTGCCATGCCGCCGCCCATCAGCCTTTCACCAGGCCGCCGTCCACGATCAGGTTCTGCCCCGTGACGGAGCGCGACCAGGGCGATGCGAAGAACAGGGCGGCGTCGGCGAATTCCGCGGGCGTGGTGACTTTGCGCAGCGGCGTGCTGGATGCGATCAGGTCGAAGACCGCCTCGGGTGTGGCGGCCGATGCATCCGTGGTGCGCAGCAAGCCGCCGGACACCATGTTGACGGTGATGCCGAAGGGGCCCAGGTCCTGCGACAGGGTGCGGGTCAGTGACAGCAGCCCGGCCTTGGCGGCGGTGTAATCGTGATAAGGCACGACGGGATTCTGGAACAGGTTGGTGCCCACATTGATGATGCGCCCGAAGCCCGCCGCGCGCATGGCCGGCAGCGCCGCCTGCGTGGTGTTCAGGGCGCCGCGCAGCACGCCTTCGAGCTGTTGCTGCAGCGCGCCCCAGGCCAGGACGTCGGCGTGCGGACGGGCATCGCCATTGAAGGAAAAAGCCGGCAGCGCATTGTTGACGACGGTGCAGACCGGCGCGCCGAAGTGTTCGCGCGCGCGGTCGAGCATGGCGCCCACCTGGCCGGGATCGCAGACATCCGCCTGCAGGGCGATGGCCCGGCCCGCCGCCTGATCAGCCAATGCGCGGGCGCTTTCCGCGCTGTGTAGATAATTGACCACCACCCGCCCGCCTTCGCGCAGGAAGGCGCGCGCCAGATGGGCGCCCAGGCCCCGGCCGGCGCCGGTGACCAGGATGACTTGTTCGTTGATGGGAAGCGCTGCGCGGTCGTTCTTCATGCCATACCTTTACGAATGCGGCGAAGGTAGGATCGAACGGCGGATGGTCCGCTAGCCCGAGGCTGACATCCCTTCGCCAGTACTAACTGGAGCAGGTTCGACGGGTTTGAATCTCAGCCCGGTGTGGGGGCACCCCGTGTCGCAAGCTGCAACCATAGCACAGAAATGCGCGCGGCAGTGGCCGGCGATTGACAAGTCCGCGCCTGCTGCCTTAAGCTAGCCGCCGTTCCTGGGGGAGCCCGCGTATCGGGCTGAGATTCCGCACCTGGCGGTAACCCTTAGAACCTGATCCGGATAATGCCGGCGAAGGGAAGGATGCCCGCCATCGCTTGCCGCTTCCCTTCCGCCATGCATTTCGCGCTGCGCCGTTCCGGCGGGCGCCCCGGCTTATGCGTGTCCGGATTTGGACCTTGGAAGGAACGAATATGTCTGCAAGCGCCTCGACCATAGTGTGGCTGTCCTTGTTCTCCGCGATCTTCGCGATTTCCGGCGTCGTGTATTCGCGGCGCGACCGTGGCAGCCTGGAAGACTACGTCATCGCCAGGAACAGTCAAAGCACGGCCGCCACCATGCTGACCCTGCTGGCCACTTCGCTGGGCGCCTGGATATTGTTCGCGCCGGCCCAGGCCGCGACCTGGGGCGGCCTGGCCGCCGTCATCGGCTATGCCCTGGGCGCAATGTCGCCCCGCCTATTGATGATCCCGCTGGGGCGGCGCATGCGCGAACTGATACCGCAAGGGCATACACTGACCGAATTCGTGGTGGCGCGCTATGGCCGCGGCATGTACGGCCTGACCTTGCTGATCATGCTGTTCTTCATGTTCATCACGCTCTCGGCCGAGATCACCGCGATCGCCAAGCTGGTGACCCTGCTGGCCCCTGTTCCCCTTTGGGCGACCGCCGCCATCGTCATGGTGTCGACGCTGATCTACACTTCCTACGGCGGCTTGCGCGCCACCATCTTCACCGACAAGATCCAGATGGCGGTCATCGTGCCTTTGCTGCTGCTCCTGCTCGTGCTGGGCTGGCAGGCCGCCGGGGGCCTGGGACCCACCTTGGCGGGCCTGCAAGCCAAGGCGCCGCAGTTGCTGCAACTGACGGATCCCGTCGGCGTCAAAGCCGGCCTGACTTTTTTCGTGGCCATCCTCCTGACCGGGCTGTTCCATCAGGGCAACTGGCAGCGCGTCTACGCGGCGCGCGATGTGCGCAGCATGCGGCGGGGTTTCCTGACAGGCGGGCTGCTGGCCGCACCCGTGATCTTCGTCATGGGCCTGTTCGGGCTGGCCTTCGTCGGCCTGGGCCATACGGGCGACAGCTCGGTGGCCTTGTTCAGCGTCGTCTTCCCCCACCTGCCCGGCTGGTTCGCCATCGCGCTGATTCCGCTAGGTCTGGCGCTGGTCATGAGCACGGCCGACACCGCCATCAGCGCCGTGTCCAGCATCATCGCGGTCGACGTGCGCAGACTGTTCCCGGAGATCAGCAAGAGCACCCTGATGGGCTTGTCGCGCTGGCTGATCTATTTGCTCGCCATACCAGTCATCATCCTGGCGGCGCAAGGCTACAGCGTGCTCTATCTTTTCCTGCTGGCCGACCTCTTCTGCTCGGCGGCGGCCTTTCCTGTTTTCCTTGGCCTGTACAACCGCCGCCATGACGGCCTGTCGGCCGTCGTCAGCACGGTGTGCGGCCTGGTAGCCGGCACGCTGCTCTTCCCCGCGCCGGGCGAAAAACCCGTCTACCTGCTCGAATCCTTCCTGCTCGCCGCCCTGGTCCCCGCGGCGGTTTCCTTGCT
>Ga0180220_1000978_pt1 | contig 24446 bp, 24 predicted proteins | sample eDN5th37CBELigBY_FD_151335 | JGI IMG/M metagenome (GOLD analysis project Ga0180220, IMG submission 151335) | Enriched backyard soil microbial communities from Emeryville, California, USA - eDNA 5th pass 37_C BE-Lig BY (version 2) (version 2) | ecosystem: Environmental > Terrestrial > Soil >...
CACCGACCAGCAGGGCATGGCTGGTCTTCTCCCAGTGGTTCCGCTTTTCCAGCGATCCCTCCGGATCGACCAGGATGTCGGCGATGTTCTGAACATCGCGGACCTCCCATTCGCCGCGGCGGACCTCGAGCAGCGGGTTGTAGGCCGATGATTTCGGATTGGTCGGGTCGAACAGCAGCACCCTACCGTGGCGTGAGCGGAAACCGGCGGTGAGCTGCCAGTTCTCGCCTTTGATGTCGTGAACGATGGCCGAGCCCGGCCAGGTCAGGAGCGAGGGTACGACGAGGCCGACGCCCTTGCCGGATCGTGTCGGGGCAAAGCACAGCACATGTTCCGGCCCGTCATGGCGAAGATAGTCAGGCTCGTAGCGGCCGAGCACCACGCCATCGGGATCGAGCAAGCCGGCGGCCTTGACCTCTTCCTTTTCCGCCCACCGCGCCGAGCCATAGGTGGCGACGTTCTTCGCCTCCCGCGCGCGCCAGACGGACATGCCGATGGCGACGGCAATGGCGATGAATCCGCCGGATGCGGCGATGATCCCACCGGTGGCGAAAATCTTTGGCGCGTAGGCGTCGTAGAAGTACCACCACCACATGATGGCCGGCGGATAGTAGACCGGCATTCCGAACAGCCGGAACCACGGCTCACCGAGCTGCGCCTGAAACCCGAGGCTCCATGCGACATATTGTGTGGCGCCCCAGGTGGTGGAGAGGATGATGAGGAAGACCACGATGATCTGCCCCCAGAGGATTTTCGTCCCGGACATTGCGGTGGTCCTTTCTGGTTGAGTTTAGAGGCCAAGCCCCCGTTTGCGACCGAAGCTCCAGTCGATGCCGCCGTCGTCGCGGGCGACGCCGGAAACGTCACGGCCGAGCTGCTTTTCGAGCGAGGGCGACCAGGGCACCAGTTGGAAGCCGAGGCCGTCATCGATCATCGCGAAGCGGCCGGAGGCGAGCGCGAAGCGCTGGCGATAGGATCCGGCGACATATTCGCCGCCGCCGGCGCGGTTGAACGGCATCCCGGTCTCGGCGGCGAGCTTCTCGCCGAGGGCGTCGAGCTCGCGGTGACGAAGTGTGTCGATCAGCCGGCGTGCGAAGACGGTACGCCCGCCCTGACGCTCGGCAAGACCTTCGCCGACCAGATGATCTGCCCGCTGTTCGAGGGCCTGACGCACCTCGGCGCCGAAACCGCCCTCGGAGAGCGCGATGGGATCGCGAGCGACGGCTTGCCGGTCGAGCCAGGTAGCGCCCGTCGCGGTGACCTGCTGCTGAAGATCGAGATCGGAGCGAACGGCGAGCGCAACGCGGCGCTCGCCGCGCGCGTCCTCATAGGTGCGAAGCTCGACGATCGAGCCCGGCGCGCTGTCGCCGGCGGCGTCGAGATGCGGAAACTTCATATGGTGGGTGCGACCGTCCACGCCGTCGATCACGGCATAGGCCGTACCCTTCAGTTCGTCATCGAGACCGCGTTCCACCAGACGCCCTATTACAGGAATGTCGAGGCTCTCCGCCGCGAGCACATAGCTGGCCGAACCGCGCTCGATGCCGCGTTCGCTCAAGGCGCGGTGCATGCGCTTGATGATGTCGCCGCGCTCGCCGAGTTCCCGCAGGACGGTTTCGGCCTCGTCCTTGATGAACCACTGCGCCGGGCCGACCTGGCCGGCCAGCCCAAGGACTTCCAAGGTACGCAGCCGTCCGACCTTGAGCGCATGGAATTCGTCCGGCTGGCGGTCGGCGAGCGGGGCGAGATCGATAATTCTGGACTTGCCAGCGTCGCGGACGAGCTGCCGGTCGAGTTGCGTCCAGCGTTCCGCCTCGACCTGACGCTCCAGATTGCGGCGGACATCGAGTTCGGTGCGCGGCCCCAGCTCCATCGTAGCGAGATCCTGCGCGCGGGCGCGCATGCCCTCCTTGATGTAATCACGCGAGATCACGAGGTCCTGGCCATCATCAGTACGGCCGCGCAGGATGATGTGGACGTGGGGATTGTCGGTGTTCCAGTGATCGACGCCGACCCAGTCGAGTTTCGTGCCGAGGTCCTTTTCTGCTTGGGCCATCAGATCGCGGGCGAAGGACTTGAGGTCGGCCATGTCCACCGCATCCTCCGGGGACACGATGAAGCGGAAGTGATGCCGGTCATCCTCGGTTCGCGCCGCGAAGGCTCGGGCGTCCATGTCGTCGCTCTCCGGGCCGAACAGCCGCGCCTTCTCCACGTCACGGGTCACGCCGTCGCGGCGTAGGTAGTTGAGGTGCGCGCCGAGCGGGGCGGAGCGCGCCGTATGTCGAACCACGCGAGTCTTTATGACGACGATACGAGAGCGCCCGGTGAGCAGGCGATTGGCCTGGATGGTGGCGCGCTGGCCGCGTCCGAAGCGCGAGCGGTTGCCGGGGGTGATCCTGCCGGAGCGCGAGACGCGACCGCCGGCCTTCTGCGCCGCCGCCAGCGCCTGCGCGATGAAGGGCCGTGCCTGTTGCGCGCGGGTCGAGCGGATGCGCCCGGGACGGATGCGGAACTCGCGCTCATCGGACATCGCGCACCCCCGCACGGTGCAAATCAGCATGGAAAATCAGAAACGAGGGCGCGGAGCGCACGGTGCGCGCGAGGGCCGCACGGTGCGGAACGCGCCAGAAACATGAACAAAAACAACCGACCGACCGACGCGCAACGTGCGCCCTTTTATCTCGCCATCCTCCGGTCGTGGCGCCTGCCTCCATCCCCCGCGCCCTCGATGATGCGCCGGGGTACGACAGGATGCGAATGCGCCGGGATGCCTTCATTACCGGCCCCCGGTGTCGTCGCGGGCGAGGAAAATGGGGGCGGCCCGCGTTCCGGCGGCGTCATCGCCTTTCGCCGGAACGGGAGAGCGGCGGTCACCCGATGCACCGCCGTTTGCATGGAGATTGGCGGGATGGCCGTCGCCCGAGCGCACGACGAAGAGCGGTGCGTCGCGCCAATCGGTCTGCCGTCGCGGTGTCGTCGCAAGGTAGAGCGACGGCGATCCAACCCCGAGCTGCGGTGCGAGAAGAGCGACATAGGCCCGTGTTTCGGCCGGGAGCGGACGGCCGGTCGCGCGATGCTCGTCGTAGCGCGCCGGACCCGCATTGTAGGCGGCAAGCATCGCGGCGACGTCGCCGTAGCGGTCCCACATCTCGCGCAGATATGCTGTGCCGGCGAGGATGTTGCTGCGTGGTTCGTACGGATCGCGACCGAGACCGTAGCGGGTGCGAAGTTCGGCCCAGGTATCCGGCATCACCTGCATCAAACCCATTGCGCCGGCTGACGACACGGCGCGTACGTCGCCCGCGCTTTCGGCGCGCATGACGGCGACGATCCATGCTTCCGGAATGCCGAACCGCTGCGACGCCTCGGTGATGTGGACGGCATGCGGCTCGACGGCGGCAGCGCGCACCGGCGGCGCGGATTGCGCCAGAGCCGGAGGCGTTGCGGCTGCGATGAAGGGCAGGCCGGAAAGAAGAAGGAAGAGGACCGCTGTGTGCCGGACGGTGGATGACCGTCCGGCGCCGGTATGGTTGTGCAGCGCCACCGCTCAATCCTCCTTGCGCTGCTTCGCAGGGCGGTTGGTGTGCAGGCCCCAGACGGTGCTGTCGCCACCGGAGCGAAAGAGGTTGGCGCGAAGCGGCCGCGCGAACAGCGGGCTTTCGACCGCGATGGAGACGTATTCGCCGGCGCGGTCGCCGACATGCGTCCAGCCCGCTCCGATGTCGAAGCCCTCCTCGTCGCCGAGCAGAACGCGATAGTCCGGAGCGTTCTCGGATTCCGAAGGCTCGGCAGGAACAAGCGTGAGTTCAGCGTCAAGGCCGAGCGCCTTCAGGTGCCCCTCGAAGCCGCGTTCGGTGCGTGTGAACTGGCCGATCTGCGCCATGGTGATGGTCTCCTGTTCGTCGCGGTGGGAATGGGATGGACGCGCCGTCACCGCGTCGGCGCGCGCCAGACGAAACGGCCGTCGCCGTCGTCGTCGGTGTAGAGAGGGGTGGCCCGACCGATGACCGCCGAGGCAGGAAGCGGGCCGAAGTAACGCCCATCGAGGCTGTCGCGGGCTTCCGGGTTCATGAGGAAGACTTCGCCGTTCGCGACGCGTCGGCAGCCCTGCCAGGCGGGTAAATCGCGGCCACGGCTGTCGCGGTCGAACGCCTCGCCGAGCGGCACGCCGTCGACGGTGACGGCGCGACTGTGGCGGCAGACGCGCTGTCCAGGCAGCGCCATGACGCGCTTGAGGAGGGGCACATCAGGCCCGACATAACCGCGCTCGACCATGAAGGCGGCGAGCGGCTCGGGCGGCATGACGGCGACCAGGTCGGCGACCTCGAGCCGTTCGGCAGGTTCGATGCTGTAGAAGCCGACGGGGACGCTGGCGGAAGCGTTCCAGACCAGCTTGAGCGAGGTCGGAACGACAGCGGCAATGGCGATGCCGATCACGGCGGCCGTCGTCACCATGGCGTAGCGGAGGCGGGTCATCCTTCGATCTCCCGCCGCATGATCCACGCCTGATGGCGCTCCATCGAATACGGGCGCGCCGCTTCGCCGGTGCTCATCCGATGGGCGACATGGCGCCAGTGATCGGGCGCGACATCACACGGGTCGATGCCCAGGGCTTCAATGGCGTCGATGTGCCGAAGCACGTTCTCAACCTTCGGCCAGCTTTCGAACTTCAGCAGGATTTCGCCGCCCGGGCGCACGAAGGGCAGCGTCTGATAGGCGTCGCCCGGTGCAACCGTCCGCACGATGTCGATGCGCGAGATGACGGTGCCGAAGTCGTTCGCCGCCCAGCGGACGAACGCGACGACGGTGTTCGGCCGGAACGAGACGATGCGCCTGCGGCGATCGAGGACCTGTTCCCGCGCCGCGCGCCCGAACCTGATCCAGTATTCGATTTTCATCTCGATCCACGTCAGTTCGACATGGGTCAGGTCGTCCCGGGATTGCACTGCCGGCGTCGGGCCGCCGCGCATGTGGGGGGCCGCGATGCCGGTCATGGGGTGCCTCCTTCGGTGGACGGGAATTCGCGCGAGAGCAGCTCGCGCAGCATGTCGGCGACGGTGACGCCGCGCTGGAAGGCGGCAATCTTGATGCGTCCGCGCAGCTCGGGTGTGATGTCGATGGTCAGCCTGGCCGAATAGGTGACGGCCGCGTCCCTGCCGCCCGGCACCATATCTCCGGCCTTGATCCAGCCTTCCGGATCGACCGGTCGGGAGGCGAAGCCTCGGCGGGTCGGGCGCTCGCTCATGGCGCGATCCTCCCGATACCGAGCCGCGAAATCTCGGTCACCAGCGCGGCGATCTCGCGGGCTGCGGGACTGTCTGCGGCGATCTCCGAGGCAAGCCTCCCGGTCTGCGCCGCGTCGGCGAAGACGACGCGCTGACCGATGGTGGAGCCAAGCACCGGCGGATCGTGATCGGCCAATGTCTTGGCCGTCTCTCGGGCGATGACGGTGCGTGCGGCGCAACGATTGAGGACGAAACGGGCGGCGAGCTGGGGACGGTAGATGCAGGCCTCCGTGAGGAGAGAAAGCATCTCGGCCGAGGCCCAACCGTCGAATGGCGATGGCTGCACCGGGATCAGCACGAGATCGGCGGCGAGAAGCGCGGAGCGCATGAGACCGGCGACGCGCGGTGGTCCGTCGATCACTATCATGTCGGCGTCACGGGCGAGTTCGGGCGCTTCACGATGGAGCGTGTCGCGCGCCAGGCCAACGACGCCGAAGGCGCGTGGGAGGCCCTCGCGCGAGCGCTGCTGCGACCAGTCGAGCGCCGAACCCTGCGGGTCGGCGTCGATCAAGGTGACGCGCTTGCCGCGCCGGGCGAGTTCGCCGGCGAGATGCAGCGCGAGCGTCGTCTTGCCGACGCCGCCCTTTTGATTGAGGAGGGCGACGATCATCGGCGTCCTCCCGGTGGATCGAGAGGAAGCTTGGGCGCATCGCGATCTGCGGATGCTTCAGAGCCGTCCTTGCGGAAAGATGGAGCCGGATCGGGCTTCCTCTCCTGTCGTGCGGAGCTCTTTCTGGCAGCAATGCTGAGGCTTCTGGCGGTGTCGCGGATGAGGTTTTCCACATCGCGCGCGCGCTCTTCAGGGTTAGAATCTTTGTTAGATTCTAAGTTAAGGGCGCGATTCCGCGTTTCATTTCCGGGCGTTAGAGCCTGTTTGGGTTCCTGATAGCACGAGCCTCGGGTTCCCGATAGCACGTGAGTCCGGGTTCCCGATAGCACGAGGCCGTCCACAGGTTTTCCACAAGGCGCGGCTGGCTCGAAGGCGAGCAGCATGCGGCCGCCGATCTCAGCCTCGAGGAAAAGGGTGTAGCCGGGCAGAGGCTGGCGCCGGATAATGTCACGCAACTCGAAGGCGAAGCGCTTGTATGGCGACAGGCTCCCGGACTTCTGGTGGAGATGGCGGAACTCGAACCGCCAGCCGTCGAGCTGGCGTCCGCCATGCTTCCGCACCAGTCGGTAGAGCCAGCGATCGAGTCCTCCCGTCAGATCGAAATAGGCTCGGTCGATGGTGAGCACGAGCGCGTCGTCGAGGACGGCCTGGTAGAACCAGTCCGGCACGATCAGTTCGATGCCGTCGGGACGGCCGTTCCAGTCGGTGCGCTCCTGCCACTCGTTGATCCATGAGAAGCGATGGCGACGGCCTTCTGCTGGCTGGCGGATCGAGGTGGAAACGGTGGTCGATTGCAGCCTGTCGAGCGCGGCCTTCAGGCGCTGGTAGTCGCGTGAACTGGTGCCCCGCCCGACATAAGTGAGGATTTCATAAGGGGTGGCGGCCATCAGCCGCGAGGTACGAAGCCCGGCATCGCGGGCTTCGACGATCTGGCTAGCCACCCAGATCAGGATGTCGGCGTCCCAGATGGTCGCCATGCCGTGGTCGGGAACAGCCTCGACCCGGATCGTCACGTTGCCGGCAACGAAGTCGATCGGCTCCACGCGGTGGGACTTGGAGAGGGAGAAGAAGGGATAGGCCATGAGATCCTGTGCGTCTCGTGGCGCGAAGTCGCCGGGGAGCGCCCGGAACAGGTCGAGCTGCTTGCGCTCCGAAAGGGATCGACGTCGCACCGTCATGTTCGGAACCGCCGCGATCAGCGTGCGTAGCGGCCGGGTTGCGGAACGGCGGGCAGCCCTTGGCGCTTCGCCGGCAAGACCTGCCCGCGCGGATCGGAGGTGGAGGTGACGGCACCGCGGGCGGCCCAGGCTTCGAGATCGTCGACCGCGTAGACGACGCGGCCACCGAGCTTGCGGTAGCTGGGGCCGGTCCCGTAGGTCCGGTGCTTTTCCAAAGTCCGGGCGGACAGGCTGAGGAAATCGGCAGCTTCCTTGGTGCGCAGGAAGCGCAGCGGCAGAACGGCGAGATCGGGTCGCATGGGTCGGCCTTTCGTGGTCTTCGTTGGGGCCGTCGGAGATCGGCGGCGGACGAAGGCCAAGATGGCGAAGCGAAACCGGCGAGTTGGAGGGCGAATTTGGAGGGTATCGAAATCGCCCCCCCCGCGCGCGGGCGAACCTATGCGTTCTGCCAGGAAACCCTAGCCGATTCACGCGAGGGCTTTGTCCTGGGAGAAGCCCATGCAATGCGGGTCACGGGGGTAGCCATCTGCCGAGAACATGAAAAACCCGGCGACTTGCGCCGCCGGGCATTCAGCATCCCGCTCAGAACGGGATGTCATCGTCGTCGGTGAACTTGCCGTCTTCGTTTTCGGTCTGTTTCGCCCGGCTCAGAAAGTCCACCGTCTCGGCGATGATCTCGCATCCGTACCGGTCGTTGCCCTGCTGGTCGGTCCACTTCGTGTAGTGGATGCGGCCGCGAACCAGAAGCTTCATGCCTTTCTCGCAATATTGCTGGATCGTCTTGCCGAGACCGTTGAAGGCGGTGATGCGGTGCCATTCGGTGTCCTGGACCCGGTAGCCGTTCTCGTCCCGGACCACCCTGCCTTCCGAGTAGCGGGGGCGCGAGGTGGCCAGCGTGAAGTGGGTGATGCTGGTGCCGCCCTGGGTGGTGCGGGTTTCAGGGGCCTGACCGATATTGCCGGCGAGAATGACGATGTTCTGCATTTTCAAGTCTCCGTTGCTTCTCGGAGGGACCATCCCTCCGACGAGACCCGAAAAGGGACGTCTGGAGGCTCCCGCACTGACGCCAACGGCGGCAGCTTGACCCCCAAGGCCGGAGTGGTGCGGGCAGGCGCGTTTGCGCCAACACGGTCCGGAGCCGCGGGGGTTGCCGGAGGAAACAGAACGGACTTAGGGGATCAGTCAGTCGGAGGGATTGGTGCCTTTGAAAGCGCGAAACGGGGACGCGCAGCAGAACACCTCGTCCTTGCCGGCAACATCGTTCCGGCAGGTTCCCAAAACCCGCACCGCCCGGAGTGCGTGCCCGCAAGAACCCCTTCAGCCGCCACCTGTGCCGCCGTCCGGACAGGCAGGCCGGGAAAAGAAGAATACGGCTATTGGGCTCCAGGTGAATGGTATCGCTCCCGCTTCGATGGCTGAGGCGCGGTTCAGCAGCATTGCAAGAGGGGCAACAGAAGAGGCTCGCGGCGTGCTTCCATTTTACGAAGTGGCCGACACAGCGGGCGTCGAGCGCATGCGGCCTGCGTGATTCATCCCTGATGACCGATTTCCCAAGGCGGACGATGCGGACCGAACACGCAGGCAAGCACAGCGATGCCAGGACTGCCTCTTCTGCGTGGGTGCCGAAGGCCCGGCGGCGCAAGCCGTCGGGGTATTCTTCATGGAAGCGGCGGATCGCGGCCGCCACATTAGCGCGAGAGGGCGGATACCCCGAGAACGTTGAGTTTGATCATGGCCGCGATGCCGATGAAGAACCCGCCACCGGCGCAGAGCAGGTTGAGCGCAACGCCCGAGTCGATTGCGTTCTTCGCGACCCCATGAAGGAGCGCATAGCCGGCAATCGCAGCAGGCACGGCGACGACAGCTAGAGCGATGAGACGTAGAATCGGATTTTTCGCAAAGCCAAGGACAGCGATCACCAGCCCGATGGAAATGAGTGCCGCGCTGATCGCGGCAAGCCCCGACATCGCGACGCCGGCGCCGGCGCCATAGACAAATTGGGCGGCCGAAACGCCAACCATGATGGGCAAGGCGTAGATCGCGAGATTATAGGCGATGATGCAAAGCGCGATCGACAGGGAGAGAGCGAGCAGGATCAGCGTCATGGAAGCCTCCACATGAATGGTTGAGGATCACGACAGGCTGCCGGAAGATACGCTCCGCCTGCGACTATGCCACTTCGCCGGTTCTACAAGTATGGGTTATTGGGCCGAGAATGCCGTCCGGGGTCAAGTATGTGCGAACCGAACTCCCCATCCGCTGCGCAATCCGGGAATAGCGGCTATTGGGATAAAATTGGTATCGGGTCTGGAGTGCGATCTACTTCGACCCGTTGCTGCCATCCGGGTTTCGCTCGTGCACGGCGCGAGTTGAGCAGTCTCTACCGTTGAGATCGCCAGATGCGATGCCACTCGCCAAGCAGACACTGGCCTTTGGTCCTGCAGATGTACCTACCTCGTCTCGCGGCTACACCCGTCCCAACTGGTTTTCCGGCTTGCGCTATTGCACTGGGCCGGTCTCACCGGGCAAAGTCGTTGCTGTATTCTGCTCTTAACCGCTGACTTTGGGGGAAGTATATGCGCAAGAAATTGTTTGTTCCGGCGGCTTCGCCCACTGCAGTTGTAAGCCTCCCAGACATATCGGCACATTCGTCATCAATGCTCGAACTGCTGACAAAGGCGCTTGGCGTGCCGCGTCACGTTCTGGCTGACGACGAACAGATCGAACATGCATGGTCACAATTGCCGCGCCTCATCAAGAGGATTCCACCGGAATTGCGAGACGAACGTATTGTGAGAATGTGCGTGGCTGTCGCCAGCGGGCTTTTCGACGCCGCGATCAATTATGTCTGGAATGCCGCCATCCTGGAGTTGCGAGAAAAGGTTCGACGGTTTGGCATCGCGGTCGTCCCGCAAGTGCTTGATGACAAGTCTTTCGATGAAGATGCACTCCTTGATCTCAAGGATGCGGAACTCCTCGACTTATGCCTAAAGCTCAATCTAATCGGCGACGACGATTACTTCTTTCTCGATCAATGCCGGGCAACACGAAACAGTTTCTCCGCCGCCCATCCCGCCGAAGGTGTCGTTGATGAGGATGAGTTCCTCGCATTCCTGAGCCGGTGCCAAAAACATGCCCTCTCAAGCGCTCATAACCCGAAGGGCGTCGACACCAAGGCAATGTTGACCGCCCTCAAAACCGCCCGTTTCAAGAAAGATCAGCGAGAAGAATGGGAGCGCAGGGTACGCGAAACATATGACGCACAGCGGGAACTAATTTTTGTGATGCTGCATGGCATCTATTGCGATCCGGCCTCAGTCGAGGAGGCCCGGCTCAATGCTCTGTCTATCTGCGAAGCATTCAGTGACGAATTTAGCCCGAGAACCCGATCGGCACTCATCGACCGGCATCAGGAGTACAAGGCCAAGGGCGACGAAACTCGACAAAAGGCATCGCTTCAGTTCTTCGAGAAGGTGGGGCAGCTTTCACTCCTGACCGAAGCCGAGGTGCATAGCATCTTCACTGCTGCGAGCCGCAAACTCCTGACAGTTCACAATGGTTGGGACAACTTTCACAACGAGCCGCCGTTTGCCGAACGTCTTGCCCGTCTCTCCCGGAAGAATCGCGTTCCGGAGAGCGCCCAGACCACATTCGTCGACGCTGTAGTTACTGCCGGGACGGGAAACGAATACGGAACTTCCCACGCCGCAATGGGATACTACCGAGAAATGGTAACATCGTTCTCACCGAACGAAGTACGGCTGATGCTCGAAATACCGGCTGGGTCATCGCTAGTGGCTCGCCGCATTAAGTCGAACAAAAGTTGCGAACGCCGCTTTCGCACGCTTGTCGCACTCATCGATGCGAAAACGGTGCCAACCGCTGCCAAGAGCCTACACAAGAGATGGCTTCCGACGGCTTGAGAAATAACGGGTGGTCGACACTTTCGTATGCGGGAGGTGAATATGTCTTTGGAATTAGTCGTCAAACCAGCAGAGCTGTTCGACACCGGCAATAAGCGTCGATTTGAGAAATTGGTGCTGAGCGGCGGGCAAGTAACGACCACTGGCCTCCTGGGACGCATCGTGAAAGCGCATTATCTTGCGTTCCTCACTATCGACGGCGAACTGATAGGTACGAACGCGGTGAAGAATAATCGGACCCATCGACGGAGCATCGAGAAGAATTCAGGGGTCGAACTTGCTGACGATGAATATCTCGGTGAGGTTGGTTGGCTATATGTCGTTGAAGCTCACCGCGGGGGCCGCCTTGGCGACCTTCTGATGTCGGCAATCTTGGCTGTTGCAGGCAGTGGCGGTCTTTTTGCGACCATCCAATCCAAAAATGTCGGCGCCCGCCTTCTACATGAACGGCATGGTTTTTATCACGTTGGTAAATCGTGGTCGTCCAGCGAGCGAAAGGACATGGTGAATCTCTTCATACGCGAAGGGAGACGCGGTGAATGAAGGTTGTTACTGCGAGAGGTACGGCAGTGTCGCCTAAGATTGCTTCTTAGGCACGATCCAGATGTTGGGATAACCGCAGTCGAATGACAATTTCTGACGATTCGTACCATTCAGATCGTCGGCAGCAACATGAACTTTCCACCCATCTTTGCCGTTTGCGCTTGTGCCGAGCGAAGGTCTCGGCCGACCTCTAAACGAAAAGTGTGCGGCGGGCGGCGCTTTAAGCGCCGCCGTCGAACTTCATGACGGGGATGCCGAGCTTGCGGGCCTTGTCACCGAGGTTTTCCTGAATCCCGGTTCCGGGGAAGACGAGCACACCGACCGGCAGGACGTCCAGCATGGCGTCGTTGCGCTTGAAGGGCGCGGCCTTGCCGTGCTTCGTCCAGTCGGGCTTGAAGGCGACTTGGCGCACACCGCGATTGTCGGCCCATTTCGCAGCGATCAATTCGGCGCCCTTCGGCGAACCGCCGTGCAGCAGCACCATGTCCGGGTGTTTGGCATGGACCTGATCGAGCTTCGCCCAAATCAGGCGATGATCGTTGTAGTCGAGACCGCCGGTCAGAGCGACCCTGGGGCCGGAGGGCAGCATCACCTCGATTTCGGCGTGGCGCTTCGCGGCGAGTAAATCCCGGCTGTCGATCATCGCGGCGGTCAGGTTGCGGTGGTTGACCATCGAGCCGGTGCGCGGCCGCCAGGCGGTGCCGGTGTGGCGCTCGAAGGCCTCGGCGGAGAGATCGCGGAAGAGTTCCATGCTGTTGCGCCGCTCGATCAGGGTCTGCCCCTCTGCCGTGAGGCGCTCCAGCTCGACCGATTTCACCTCGCTGCCGTCCTGTTCCCGCTGGAGGCGGCGCTGCGCTTGCTCGTTGTCGTCAAGCTCGCGCTCCACCCGGCCGGAGGCGCGGTGGAAGAGATTGACGGTCGACCAGAGCAGTTCGTCGAGGTCGGGTTCGAGGCGGGTGTCGCCGAGCGTGGCGACGAGGGCGTCAAAGATGTCTGCAACCGCGGCGGCGACCTGATTGCCCTCCGGCAGCGGCCTCGGATCGGCTTCATCCTGAAACGGACGCCAGCCGTAGAGCTGGAGTTCCGTGAGGGCATGATCGGTGGGGGACGAGGTGTGGGCCGGCTCGAAGCCTGCGCTATCGTCTTCGTTCATCATCGGGAGCGTCCTTGTCTGGAGACCGCGCCCATCGCGGCCTTCGCAGGCGTCGAAAGCCCACGGGCGGGACGGACTGGCACTCTCGCGCCCCCGCGAGGGCTTCGATGGCCGGGTTCGGGCTATTTTGTTTCGCGCTGCAAAGGCGGCTGATCCGGGGTCCCCACGCGACCTGTCGCGTGGGGTGGTCAGGCGCCGGCGGAAAATTGCCCGAACGCGGCCATTGCCCGGCCGGCCCGTTTGTGGGCCGATCGCTCTCTTGAGAAGGCCGTGGGCGCTGGAGTCTTCGACAACAAAGGATGCTCCCGATGGTGAGCGGAGGCGGCAGGTGGAGACGCTTGGGGACCGCGTCCCATCCCCCGCCGATCACCTCACCCCTCCATGAAACGGCTGACGTCCTCGGGATGAAGCTGCTCCTTCAGGGCCGCCCGGAGGGCACCGACGCCGCGCCAGCGCAGATCCTCGTTGAAGTCCTCTCGCACCGGCGACACCGTGATCGCCTCGATCCCGACGCTCGTTGCTCTGGCGATCAGGCCATTTCTCGCGCCGTCCCCGGCCGGGTCGCGATCACGGAGGACATAGAGCCTGCGCAGCGTCGCCGGGAACAGGATGGCAGCGAGGTGAGCGGCCGAGAGCGCCGCCAGCATCGGCATATGGGGCAGGACCATACGGGGCGACAGCACGGTTTCGATGCCTTCGCCGGCCGCGAGCACCTCACCGGCCACCCCGAAGCGGACGGCGTGCCCGAGAAGGTCGCCCATCGCCCGGCGCGGTGTCTCGACAGGCGCCTTGTCCGAACCGTCGGGGCTGAGCCAGGTGCGGTGCGCCCCCGTCTGCCGTCCGGCGAGGTCGGTGACGGAAGCGACCATCGCCGGCCAGATCTCGGTGGGCGAATGCTCGTCGGGCCTGTAATAGCACCTGGGATGGTAGCGCAGAGCGGCGGTGTCGAAGAGAGATGTGATCGCCCGCCCGTTGAGGTAGATCTCCGCAAGAGTGCCGCCGATCGGCTGCGACATGGCGAAGAGCCGCCGCGATGCTTCGGGCGAACCGACGGCGATGCTGGACGCCCTGCCGGTCGGTGTCCTCATCTTGTCCGGATCGGAATGCGGCAGAGACAGGAATTTGCGCGCCTCCTCGGCCACGTCCTTGAAGTCGACAAGGCCGAGTACCTCGCGGATCACGTCGAGGAGATCGCCATATTCGGCCGTTGCGGCATCGGTCCAATGCCCGGCGGCGCCGGGACCGGATTCCGGTCCGCTGAGCCGGACGAACATCGACCGGCCGGGCGTATTGCGAACGTCGCCAACCGTCCAGTAGCGGCCCTGGCGCCGCCCGTTGGACAGGTAGTGGCGGCAAACCGCCTCGGCCTGCCGGCCGAGACGGATTGCCAGTTCGGAGGCGTCGATACGGGCCATCACGCCGCCCGCTCGGAGATTCGTGCGAGCGGATAGGTATCGAGCAGCCTGCCGAGAACCGTCGGGCCGTTTGCATCCACCGGTACGAAGAAGCGGAGCTTCCAGGAAATGATCTCGGTGAACAGCCCATAGGCTCGCAGGCGATCGCGCATCGCGTCGGTGAAGCCAGTCAGTTCGATGCGGCTCGCACCCATGACACGGACGCGGCGAAGCTGAAGGCCCTCGGCCAGGTCGAGAATTGTCCGCCCGTCGATTAGCGCCGTATAGGCACTGTCGGCATCGAGACTGACCGCGCCAGTCGATGCGGCGTTCGCCGCCCAGGCCGGTGACACCCGGCGCCCGATGATGCGTTCGCCGTCATCGGTCTGGAGCCGATAGACACGCGTGGATTCATTGGGCAGGCGCTTCCACACCGGCAGCAGCAGGCCGGCGACGATGTGGAGCGTTCTGTTCTCATACTCCGGCACCTCGGCCAGTTCGCGGTTCCAGGCCGCCGCGAAGGTTGTGTGGTCGGCTTCCCGCCAATGGCTGCCCGCCATCGTCTTGAGGGAAGCATGATGATGCTCCATCGGCCGGACGAGGCGGACGCGGCGCTCGATCTCGCCATCGTCGAGCATCAGCGACGGGGCCGGAAGCTGGATAGCAGCGCGGCCGGACTTGCCGTTTACCAGCAGCTTGCCGACATCGGAATCGGCGTGCGCCAGCGCATCGGCCAGCGGCAGGGGCCGGTTGCGCCGTTTCTCGGAGATGGTGAGCAGCCGGGTTTCCGCGCTCGTCGCCGGATGGGTGTAGATGGTTTTGCGGTCGGTGACGACGAAGCTCTCGGCGGTCAGCGTTTCCAGCCCGACATCATAGACGCCGCTGGCGATCGCGCCCTGGACCCTGGCGTCGAGCAATTGCTCGAAGGCAGTGAACAGGATACCCTGCAACTCGATGGTCAGCGCCAGCAGGCGATTGAGGAAAGTGGTGATCGGCGGCAAATCGTCCTTGATGCCGTTGGCATCCATCAGCTTGAGGCCGGTGGCGGACTCGAAGCGTTCGAGAGAGCATCCCTCGATCTTGCCGCGCACGATGAGCAGATAGAGTTGGCGCAGCGCGTCGCGGGCGTAAGGGCTTTCCAGATTGTCCTCTGGACGGAACAGCCCCTGGCCGCCGGTTTGGCGTTGCCCGCGCGTGATCGCGCCGAGCGTGTCGAGCCGCCGGGCGATGGTCGACAGGAACCGCTTCTCAGCCTTCACGTCCGTGGCGATCGGCCGAAACAATGGCGGCTGCTTCTGATTGGTCCGATTGGTGCGGCCCAGCCCCTGAATGGCAGTATCGGCCTTCCACCCGGGTTCGAGTAGATAGTGGACGCGCAGCCGCTGGTTCCTGGCGGAAAGATCGGCATGGTAGCTGCGGCCGGTGCCGCCTGCGTCCGAGAACACGAGGATGCGTTTCTGGTCATCCATGAACGCGGCCGTTTCCGCGAGATTGGCGGATGGAGCGCGGTTCTCCACGGCGAAGCGGTCGCCCCTGCGGATAATACGCCGGGAGCGGCCGGTCACCTCGGCGACCAGATCGATACCGAAGTGTTGGACGATCTGGTCCAGCGCGCCGGGAACCGGCGGCAGGGATCCCAGATGCTCGATCAGTTCGTCGCGCCGGGCGACGGCTTCGCGGCTTTCGACCGGCTGCCCATCCCGATAGACCGGGCGCGATGACAGATTGCCCTCACTGTCGGTGAAGGGCTCATAGAGCTGAGTCGGGAAGGAATGCTCCAGATAGGAGCCGACATATTCCCGCGGCGTCACGTCCACGCAGATGTCGTTCCACTCCTCGGTGGGAATTTCGGCGAGGCGCCGTTCCATCAGAGCCTCTCCCGTCGAGACGATCTGAATGACGGCGGCGTGGCCTTCCTCGAGATCGCGCTCGATCGAGCTGATCAGGGTCGGCGTTTTCATGGAGGTCAGCAGATGGCCGAAGAAGCGCTGCTTGGTGGTCTCGAAGGCCGAGCGCGCGGCGGATTTGGCCTGCCGGTTGAGGGTTCCCTCGCTGCCGGTGATGTTGGCGGCCTGCATCGCTGCATCGAGGTTGTTGTGGATGATCTGGAAGGCCCCGGCATAGGCGTCATAGATCCGGCGCTGGTCTTCGGTGAGCCGATGCTCGATCAGCTCATATTCCACGCCGTCATAGGAGAGCGACCGCGCGGTATAGAGGCCGAGCGAGCGCAGATCGCGCGCCAGAACCTCCATCGCCGCGACGCCGCCATCCTCGATGGCTTCGATAAACTCGGCGCGCGTGGCGAAGGGAAAATCCTCGCCGCCCCAGAGGCCAAGCCGCTGGGCATAGGCGAGATTGTGGACATTGGTGGCGCCGGTCGCCGAGACATAGACGACACGGGCATCGGGAAGCGCATGTTGCAGGCGCAGTCCTGCGCGCCCCTGCTGGGAGGGGGCGACGTCGCCGCGTTCGCTCTTGCCGCCGCCGGCGTTCTGCATGGCATGGCTCTCGTCGAAAATGATCACTCCGTCGAATTCCGAGCCCAACCATTCGACGATCTGCTTCACCCGCGAAACCTTCTCGCCGCGGTCGTCGGAGCGCAGCGTGGCATAGGTCGTAAACAGGACGCCTTCGGTCAGCGCAATGGGCTTGCCCTGCGGGAAGCGCGACAGCGGCGTCACCAGCAGGCGTTCCATGCCGAGAGCCGACCAGTCGCGCTGCGCGTCCTCGATCAGCTTGTCGGACTTGCTGATCCAGACCGCCTTGCGCCGGCCGCGCAGCCAGTTGTCGAGGATGATCCCGGCCGACTGGCGCCCCTTGCCCGCGCCGGTGCCGTCACCGAGCATGAAGCCGCGCCGAAAGCGGACGGCATTGGCGGCGTCGGCGGGAGCGGCCTGGACGAGATCGAAGGTCTCATCGACCGTCCACGATCCTGCGAGATAGCCGGAATGCGCCACGCCAGCATAGATCACCGTCTCAAGCTGGGCATCGGACAGCTCCGTGTGGATATTCGCCGGCAGCAGCGGGCGATAACTGGGCCTGGGCGGCGCGACACTCGCCATAGCGGCCGACTGCACCAGTCTGGTCGGATGCGCCTGAGAGCCGGGAATGCGGATCGACTGCAATCCGTATGCCTCATAGATGGCGTCGGTCAGACGCGCACCGTCCGGCGGCGTCCAGTCCACCGTCTCGTAGGCGAGTTCGACGCCCTCGGGATCGGCGGCGACGGATGTGGCAGGACGCGCGGCGGTCGAGCGCGCGAGGTAACCGCGAACGGTTTTCGGTGCAGCGCTCGAACGGGCGGTGGTACCCGTTGGCAATGAGACGGGCAGGCGCGGCAGCACGTGCGCCTCGATCCAGCCAAGGAGAGTGGCGACATCGGGCGCGGTGCCGGGCGATGCCGGAAACACGGCCGGATCGTCGGCGGGCGTCTTGTCGATGACAGTGAGCCGCGTCGGGAACGTCGTGCCGTGCCGTGCATAGACCGAGCCGTCGATGGCGGCGGTGAAGGCGACACGGCCGCGCTCAACCAGGCGGGCGAAGGCGTCCCGCCAGTCCGGTGCGTCTGGTGCGAAATTCGCACCGGTGATTGTGACAAGCCGTCCGCCGGGAGCAAGGCGGGCCAGCGCCGAGGCGACATGGCGATAGCAGGCGTCGGCCATCCGGCCGGAGACATTCGCCATTGCCGAGAATGGTGGGTTCATCAGCACCACGCTCGGGATCACCGCACGATTCAGATGATCGTCGATTTGGGCGGCGTCGAAGCGGGTGACGTCAATGACCGGAAAGAGGGAGGCGAGCAGGTCGGCGCGGGTCTCAGCCAGTTCGTTGAGCACGAGCGCGCCGCCGGCGATTTCGGCCAGGATCGCAAGCAGGCCGGTGCCGGCCGAAGGCTCCAGCACGATGTCGCCCGCCGTGATGCCGGCGGCGGTGACGGCGGCGAGGCCGAGCGGGGTCGGCGTGGAAAATTGCTGGAGCGCCTGGCTCTCCTCGGAGCGGCGCGTATGCGTCGGCAGGAGGCCGGCGATTTTGGTGAGGGCGGAAAGCCGTGCAGACGGAGACGCGGCCTTGCGGAAAAGCGTCTTTCCGTATTTGCGCAGGAACAGGACGGTCGCCGCCTCGCAAGCGTCATAGGCGGTCTTCCAGTCCCAGGCGCCGGACGCATCGGATACGCCGAAGGCGGTTTCCATCGCGGTGCGCAGTGTGGCAGCTTCAATGCGCTGGCCGCGTTCGAGATGGGGAAGCAGGAGATTGGCGGCGGCGAGTATGGACGGCGCAGGGCCAAGTGGTGCGGCCGGATCGGCCGCAGAGAACGCCATGTTCATGTCGGGAACCTCGGGAGAGCGGGAACGGGAAAGCCCGGACAGCGCTCTCTCTCGACCGCGCGGGCTCCACCCGTTCCGGTCCGACCTCTTCCTCTCGGCGCTACGCGACATGAAAGCAGCGCCCGGCCGAGAGGCGGGGCGCTGTGAAAGATCAGGACCAATATCAGCCGGCGGACCCGCGCGTCGTCGCTTTGACCTCCGTCATGGCGCGACTTCCGGCGCGGCGGGGCGCACGAAGCCCGCAGGGTTGTCGAGGCCCGGCGGCAGGTAGGCGTCATAGGGATTGCCGTCAGCCAGATGGCCGAAAGGCGTGAAGACGTAATCGGCGCCATCCCGGCCCACCGCGCAGATGACATAGCGCGGGCTGCCCGATTGGGCGTCGAGGCACTCCATGAGCGCGAGATTGCCGTCCGCAGCCGCACGCAGCAGCGTCTGGAAATTTGTCCGGGCGTGGGAGGGGATGCTCATATCCGGTCTCCATTCTCGGAGATGATCTCGGCGAGCCAGCCATCGGTGTAGATCCTGTCCACCGTCTCGCCGGTGGCGAGGTCGAGCACATGCGCGCCGCCGCCGAAGGCGTCGAGCCGGGGCTTCGAACAGGTGTTGGCGTATTGCATGCCCCATCGCCCGGTCAGACCGAACGCGGCGGCGCAGCGCTTGACGAACTGGATGACATGCTCGGGATCGCCGGTGCCGTCATCGCGCATCCACAGATGCGTTCCGCCATGCTCGGGGTCAATCGACAAGAGGAAACCGTCCGAGGGCGGGTCTTCGGCGTCGTTCTCATCCGACAGCGCGTTGTAGAGTTGGAGCGCGCGGGCGGCGTTTTCGGGGGTGCCCACATCGAGCAGGCAGGAAAAGTGCGTGAAATAGTCGGCCATATCAGGCTCCTGAAACGAAAGCGCCCGGCGCGATGGCCGGGCTGCTGAAGCTTGGAACGGAGGATGCGGGGCGGCTGGAGCCCCCCGCATGATGGTCATTCAGCGGCCACCATGTGCTGGGCCTCGCCCTCCTCGTCGGCGGGCCCTTCGTCCTCACTGTCGCCCGCCAGGAACTCGGGCAGATCGTCGGCCTCGACATCACCGGAGGTCATGGCATCGGGCTCGGCATCGGGATCAACCAAGCGCAGCGGTTCGGGCAGCCAGCCGGTATCGGCCAGGAGGCGCTCGGCTTCGGTCGCCATGTCGCCCTTCTTCATGTGGTCGATAAGCTGGGCGGCCCGCTCGCCCGCGCCTTCGCGGACGGCTTCGAGAATACGCGCCTTGGTGACGCGGCCGAGATAATTGCCGACGGTGGGCTTCCAGCCTGCCGCCACCATGTCGAGGCCCGTGGCGCGCTGGAGGCGGTCGGCCTGCGCCAGACGCACATCGAGCCCGTGCTGGCTGACGCCGGTTCCGCCATAGGGGTTCGGCCGCTCGAACAGCGCGTTGACGCCGAAGCTGACGCAATGGGCCAGCAGATCGAGGCGCGAGGCGTCGTCGAGATCGGTCAGCCAGTCCCAGAGCGCCTGATCGTCGGCCGGAACGTGATCGCCCCAGCGTTCATGCCGCTCGGCAATTTCGCGGGCAGCTGCGCTGTCCTTCAACTCCTCCGATTGCGCGGAGAAGAAGACATGGCGCACGCTGGCCTCAAGGCAGCCGGTCGGCGCGGTGCGCCGGAAGGTGTCACCGACCAGCTTGTGCAGCAACAGGGTCATGGCGACGTCCGGGTGTTCGGCGACGGCGTTGCGCAGCGCCAGGGTGCGATGCGCGGTCAGTTCGATGACGAGACGTTCGGGCAGCGGCTTGATGCCGTCATCCTCTTCTTCCTCCGGTTCGGCGGGCTGGCCGCCGATCGTGATGACGGCGCGCTGGCCGGCGGGTCCATCCGATTGGTCAGCGTCGCCACCGGGCTCCGATGCGTCATCGCCATCGTGCTCGGCCGGGCGTTCATCCTCGGGGCGGACATAGCCGCGATCCACCGACAGGGATCCATCGGCATCGATGCTGACGAACGCGCCGGCCATGGCGATATTGGCCGGATCATAGATCGCCGGACGCCGCTCGAAGGCGTCGAGCGCCTGTTCGATTTCCCCCAGCCGCTGGTCGATTTCGTCGGGAAGCTCATCGGCCTCACCATATTCGGCTTCGATCCGATCGTATTCCTCGCGCAACGCCTCGCGGGTCGCGCGCTCCTCCTCGGTCAGATCGACCGTGGTGCCGACAAGCTGCCGCAGCCCATGCTGGTGGCCATAGGGAAAGCTCACAGCGACCTCGATCCATTTCCAGCCCTCGGCGGCAATGGTCTCCGCTTCGGCCTTCAGCTTCTCGGCCACCAGCCGATCGAGCAGCACCGGGTCCTGCAACCAGCCGCCATCGTCGGACTCGAACAGATCGCGCAGCACGATGCCGCCAGCTTCTTCATAGGCCTCCACGCCCACGAAAACGGCCCGCTTGTCGGAGGCCCGCACGGCGGTTTCCGTCAGCATCCGGCGGATGTTGTAGGGCTCTTTCTGCCAGCCATCCTTGATCGCCGCCCAGACCTGTTCCTGACGATCATGGTCCTCCGAGACGGTGAAGGCCATGAGCTGTTCGAGCGTCATGCCGTCCTCGGCATAGGTGTCGAGCAGCGTCGGAGAGACGGATGCGAGACGCAGGCGCTGCTTGACGACCTTGACGTCGACGAAGAAAGCCGCGGCGATGGCCTCTTCCGTCATGCCCTTCTCGCGCAACGCCTGAAAGGCGCGGAACTGGTCGAGCGGATGGAGCGGGGCGCGCTCGATATTTTCGGCCAGCGACACCTCGTCGATGAGGATGTCGCCACCGGTTTCCGAGACGACGCAGGGCACCGGCGCGGTCTTGTTGAGGCGCTTCTGCTTCACCAGCAATTCGAGCGCCCGATAGCGGCGGCCGCCGGCCGGCACCTCGAACATGCCGGTCTCCTGGCCATCAGCATCGATCACCGGCCTGACGTGCAGGGACTGGATGAGGCCGCGCCGAACGATGGACTCGGCCAGTTCCTCGACAGAGACACCGGCCTTGACCCGCCGGACATTGGACTGGGACAGCACCAGCTTGTTGAAGGGAATGTCGCGCGAGGACGACAGCGTGATTTTCTGAGCGGCAGTAGCCATGTTCTCAACTCCGCGACGGGTGCCGAAAGCCTCTCTCTCGGTCTGAAAACCCGTCACGAAGCGAAGCGCCGCCCTCTTCCTCTAAGAGAGCGGCGCAGCAGAACCGGATGATCGGCATTCAGGTTCTGCGATTTTCCGTATCGGCGGTTTTCCGGTCGGGCGCCCCGCCACCGGAAGAGCGGGCGTAGAGGATGCGCTCGGCCGCCCGAATGCTGCCGGCCTGGCGCGCCGCCTCGGCCCAGACCGAGATCGGGAAGTCCCCGGTGAAGAGGACGTCCCGCTCGATTCCCAGGCCGAGGGGCAGCCGGACCGCTTCCATCTCGCGCAGGCTCCAGCTTCCGAGTTCGGGGCAGCCGATATCGGCCAGGCCGAACATGGTGTCGCCGTCCGCGTCCAATTCGGCCGCGAGCCAGACACCCTCGCCGACGGGATTGAAGAACTTGACCACCGGGATGTGGTCGACGTCGCGTTGACGGCCATTGGCGAGAAGCCTTGCGCGCAGTTCGTCAGTCAGGAGGATCATGCCGCAACCCTTCCGTCGTTCGCGATGGCCGCATCGCCGATCGCAGCGTCACCGTCAGGCAGATGGGCCAGCAGCCAGTCGGCCGCTTTGCTGGCCTGCGACGCGGCGCGGACGACGGCGCGGTTGTCCTCGCGCATGACCTCGAGCCAGGAACCGATGTAATCGGCGTGCCGGACGGTCGGCACGATGCCGAGCGCGGCGCAGCAGAACGCCGCCGAAATCTCGGCCACCAGCTCCTCGAATGCGTATTTCTTCGAGCCGAAGGAACCGGAGAGATCGCGGTTCAGCCGCTGGGGCGCGCCGCTGGCATGGGAACATTCGTGCAGGGCGGTGCGATGCCAATTGATCGGCTCAAAGAAGGCCTGCGGCGGCGGGACCATCACATAATCATGCGCGGGAACATAGAAGGCCCGGTTGCCGCCGATGCGGAAGTCGATGCCGGTGGCCGCGATCAGCGCCTCGACCCTCGGCTCGATCAGACCGGGCTCGGGCGGCGGCGCGGCCGCCGCGATTTCCTCCGGTAGGTTCTCGCATTGCGCGGCATTGAAGACCGTGAAGCGCTTGAGGAACGGGATGGCCTGTGCTTCCTCGCCGGTCTCGCGGGCGCGTCGCCTCTCGTCCTCGGGGGTGAAGCGATCGGCATAGACGACGGTCGTGCCGCGCTCGCCCTTGCGCACATTGCCGCCCAGCGCGAGGGCCTGGCGGAAGGTCAGCCAGCTCTGGGCCGGGAACCCGTGCTCGATCACGGCGCCCCACAGGATCAGCACATTGATCCCGGAATACTGGCGCCCGGTCGCGGCATTCTTCGGCATGGCGAGGGGCGCCTTGGCCGCCGCACTCCCCCAGGGCTGGACCCAGGGCACGCGACCGCCCTCCAGTTCGGCCACGATCTTGTCGGTGATCTCATCATAGAGGCTCGTCCGGGCTGAGCCGGCGCGAGCGGGGCGGTCATGTCTCGTCATCGCGGTTCTCCGCGACGGGCGCCGGCGGCCTCTCCTCCAGCTTCCAACCCGTCACGGCAAAACCGGACCGCACTCTTCCTCTAAAGGGGGCGTTGCGGGGCAGGCTGTGCTAAAACCCACCAATCGTGCGAGCGCAGCGAATGATTTTGCCCGCTCTATGGAATATGAGCGTTTGGCTGCTTAAGACCTCTTTGTCATGAGATCGCAAAATCCCGAAAGCTGCCGTTGAGCCGCTGCGGCTGACCGCTGCTTGGCCCTTATTGGTCCGCCTCGGAGGAACTATTCCGCACCCAAGTCGGACAGCCTCGGCATGTCAGCCTGCTCCTTCCCTTAATGCCTCTGCGATCAGCAGAGCAAGCTCCCCAGGCGGCTGGATACCGGAGATACGCTGATCGCGTCCCCATGCCCATCCATCATCCCAACGTCGGATCGGTGAAGCTGGCTTGCACTTCACTCAATAGGTGATGCTAGTCAGAACCACGTAAAGGATCGTGGCGGCCAAGCCACCGACCATCAGCATCAGGAGCCAGAGGGACGGTTCCGTTCTTATTCGATCAAGATATCGCATCGGATGCTGCCTTTTCGAGTAGAGCACATGCATCTCAGATCAGCCTGTTGTCCTCGGCCTTCTGGCGGGCGCGGCGGCGGGTGCCGTCGGTATCCGCCTTCCGGTGCCGTTCAGCCGCCGCCTTGCGGATCTGCTCGAAGCGATTTTCTTCGACCTGCTTGAGCGTCGGATGCGTATCTGTCTTCTTCACAAACGAGATCATTGCTGAAGTTCCTTCCTGTGGCGGGTGGAAACGCCCTGGCGCCTGCCTGAGCGCTTTAAACGGGGTGTTATGCACCAAGCCCGGTGACACAGCCTTGGACTCCAAGCCGGTCGGCAGTCGTCTGCCCCGGCATCGTCGCCCAGCCGCCGGCTTCCACGAACTGACGCTTCTTGTAGCTGTCGGGTATCGCCTTGAACTCGGCAAGTTTCGCCGCCGCATCTGGGGCCGCGTTGAACCTTTCGACGCATATGGCGGATGCCAGCTCCCCGCGCGCCGTGTCGCCGGCCGCTTTCGCCATGGTCTGCGAAGTGCCGCCAGTGACCCAGCCGCCCCAGCTGAATCCTATGACGATCGTTGCGATCATCGCCGCGATGCATGCCCAGACCAGAATGGTCTTTGAAGGCTGATAGTCTTCCCAGCGGCGGGAGAGAGATGGTTTGGTCGTGCTTTGCGTGGCCATGGAGATTCCTTCCAGGTTGGAATGCGGTTGCTTTGTCCGGCCGCCGGCCGAACGGTTCAGGCACTGTTCTCAATATCCCATTCCGCCTGGCCTGACCCCATAGGGTGGTCCGGTTTCAATCTTAGTGCATGATGGGCATCTGGGCCATCGCCTGGGCAGATGGGGGTGCCGATCCGGGTGATTGTCCGGGCCAGACGATTGCCTCCGG
>Ga0180220_1000982_pt1 | contig 24280 bp, 21 predicted proteins | sample eDN5th37CBELigBY_FD_151335 | JGI IMG/M metagenome (GOLD analysis project Ga0180220, IMG submission 151335) | Enriched backyard soil microbial communities from Emeryville, California, USA - eDNA 5th pass 37_C BE-Lig BY (version 2) (version 2) | ecosystem: Environmental > Terrestrial > Soil >...
CTCGCCACCGTACAGAAAGCCATAAAAAAATTGAGTTATGTTCCAAATTTGACGGCGGGCAGCCTGGCGTCCAACCGCTCGCGCATCATTGCGGCCATCGTCCCCACCATTTCCAACCTGGTTTTCTCTGAAACCATAGAGGCATTGGGGCAAACACTGGCGGAGCATGGCTACCAACTGCTGTTGGGCCAAAGCGCCTACCGCGAGCAGGCGGAGCTTGCCCTGGCGGATGCTTTTCTGGGCCGGCGTGTCGACGGCATGGTGCTTACCGGCATTGCCCAGCCGGCGTCTCTCGCTTCGAAACTGCGGCGCGCGCGCATTCCCGTGGTACAGACCTGGGACTTGCCCACGCCGGGCCGGTCTCCCGTGATCGACATGCTCGTGGGCTTTTCGAACATTGACGTGGGTCGCGCCGCGGCGCGTCATTTAGTGGCGCGCGGCCACCGCAGCCTGGCCTTCATCGGCGCGGACGAGGAACGTTCGCGCAGGCGCCTCGAAGGCTATCGCTCGCAAGCCGCAGCTTGCGGCGCCAAGGAAGTCAGGGCGGAGCTCATTGCGCCTCCCGCCCAGATAGACCAGGCCGCAGCCTGCCTGATGTCATTGCTGGAACGCTATCCGGACATTACCGCGGTATTTTGCAATAACGATCTGCTCGCCGCCGGTGTTCTTTTTGCCTGCCAACAGCGACATTGGCATGTACCAGGCCGTATCGCGGTCATGGGCTTGGGCGACATGCCCATAGCGCGGGCGGCGGCGCCCCGGTTGACCACCCTACGCATCCATCGGGCCAAGATGGGCGAACATGCGGGACACATGCTCCTGGCCCGATTGAGCGGTAAGCATATAGTCGAAAAGCAGCTGGATATCGGCTTCGAGCTTATCGAACGGGACAGCACGTGATCCGCAGGCGGACGGCGCTTGCCCTGGAGCCCCGCAGAACTGCGATTCAGGACGGGCCGATCACCCCATCGATCAGGCGCCATAGGCCGAGCGGGTTTTCGGGGCGCAGTTCGGGCGGCAGCAAGGCAGCGGGCGCATCCTGATAACACACCGGCCGCAGGTAGCGGTCGATCGCTTGGGCTCCCACCGAGGTATACATACTGTTGGAGGTCGCCGGAAACGGCCCTCCGTGCACCATGGCGTGGCTGACTTCGACGCCGGTAGGAAAGCCGTTGAAGAGAATCCGGCCCGCTTTGCGCTCCAGGATCGGCAGCAGCCTCCCAGCCTCGTCATGATCGCTGGCTTCGAGCTGCAAGGTCGCGGTCAGCTGGCCTTCCAGCGATTCGGCGACGCGCAGCAGGCTTGCGGTGTTTCGTGCGCGGACGACCACCGACGCCGGGCCGAAAACCTCGGCTTTCACAGCGTCGCTGGATAGTAGTTGATCCTCGTCGCCCAGAAACAGCGCGGCCTGAGCGGCATTGGGCGACTCGGCTGCCAGGCCTTCCGCGACCCGGCGCACGCCTTGCACAGACGAGAGACGCGCCGTGCCGGCGCAGTATGCGTCATAGATGCCGGAAGTGAGCATCGTTTGAGCGGATTTCGACGCCAATGCTTCACCTGCCGCCGCCAGAAAGCGTTCAAGCCCCGGGCTGTCGATTGCAATCACAAGGCCCGGATTGGTACAGAATTGGCCGGCCCCCAAGGTAAGGGATGCCACAAACGCCCGGCCTATCGATTCGGCCCTTGCTTCCAGGGCCCCCGGCAGGAGAAATACCGGATTGATGCTGCTCATCTCGGCGTACACGGGAATAGGCTCAGGCCGCTGTTGGGCGATCCGCTGCAGCGCCAAGCCGCCCTGCCGCGATCCCGTGAAGCCCACTGCCTTGATTGCGGGATGGCTCACCAGTGCTTCGCCGAGCTGTCGTCCAGCGCCCATCAACAGCGAAAACACACCCTCGGGAAGCTCCGCCTCGGTTACCGCCTTTTGCACGGCCCTGCCTACGAGCTCAGAGGTGCCCAGATGGGCCGCGTGAGCTTTTACGATCACGGGACAGCCGGCCGCAAGGGCGCTGGCGGTGTCGCCGCCAGCGACGGAGAACGCAAGCGGGAAGTTGCTGGCGCCAAACACGGCGACCGGCCCCAGCGCCACCTTGGAGAGCCTGAGATCGCTGCGCGGAGCAGGCTTGCGTTCGGGAAGTGTCTTATCCACCGTCGCGCACAGGAAGTGGCCCGCGCGTACAACCGTTGCAAAAAACCGCAGCTGGCCGATAGTGCGCCCGCGCTCGCCCTCCAGGCGCACCCTGGAAAGCCCGGTTTCTTGCTGGGGGCGCTCGATCAAGGCATCGCCCAAGGCCTCGATATTCGCGGCAATCGCCTCGAGCAAGGCGGCACGGCGCTCCAGAGTCTGCTTGCGATACACATCAAAGGCTGCCGTGGCCAAGCCCGCGGCGAGTTCGACCTCCCGGGCGCCGCCCATGCCGAATTGCGGCTCGGGAATCGGCTCGGCGGTCTGCGGGTTCATTGCCTGCACCGTACCGCTTTTGCCCAGGACCTCGGAAGCGCCGATCAGCATGTGTCCATTGATCCTCATCGGGCGACCTCGCCTGGCGGGACCGTGTAGTCGACTGCCGCCCATTCAAAATACGGTTTCAAGTCAGCCACCAGCGCTTGATGCAGCGGGTGGAAAAGATAGGCATCGAGCGCGGCAGCATCGGCGACCCCGGATTCGAGGACATAGTCCCAACTGATCGAGCGCTGCAACTCGTTGGCGGCGACGCGCCAATACGAGACGGCGGGAATCTGCGCGCCGAGCGCCGTCATCCGAGCAACAAGGCTGGACTCGCGCTGCGCATCCGGCTCCGAATCCGGGCGCCGGCGAAACAATACAACATGCCGAATCACTTTTTTGCCTCCGTTGCGCTTTTGAGATGGTAGCCGCGGCCGGCGTAGTCGAAATCGACCAGCTCGTTGATACGCGCTTCCTTGTCGGCCGGCGATGCGTAGTAGGCGCGGATTTCCGCGATCTTGCCGGTCTTCGCATCGAAGTCATACCATTCGGCGCCACGCAGAGCCGTGCCGCTCTTGTTTTTCCAATGCGTCCATTCGATCACCGCCTCGGGAGTATCGTGGCTGACGACGATGCGCTCTATCGTCCATTGCGAACCCAGCGTTTCCACGCACCATACCCATTTGCGGGCAATCGTATCGGCGGTCCGCCACGGGACCTCGGGCAGCCCCGCGGGGAAATAATGGACTGCATCGGGAGTGAAGCAATCGACCAGGGCGTCGTAATCGGCGGCGTTGCAAGCATCGAAATAGCGGCGGATCAAGGCCGCGTAGTACTGCGGTGTGTAAGCGGGATTATTCATGTTCGGCTCCCGATCACCGGCAGCCTGCCGGCCTGGCCGGCGGGATCTCGGGGCGGCCCGCGGCAACCCACTGCTTGAATTGCTCGCGGGTGGCATCGTTGGGCGGATACAGTCCCCACAGCGGCTCGCCCGCCTGCACGCGCAGCGCCAGGTACGCCTCGATGTCGTCGCGCTTCTCGCAGAGATCGGCCATCTCTTCGGCCATATGGGCCGGAATGACAGTGATGTTATCGCCGTCGCCGTGGATCACATCGCCCGGATAGATCGCCACGCCTGCGCAGCCAATCGGCACCTGGAGGTCGGCCACGTGGTGATAGCTCAGGCGCGTGGTGGCGGTAACGCCTGTGCTCCAGACTGGAAAATCCATACTGCTCAGCTCCGTGCCGTCGCGGAATGTGCCATCGGTGACGACGCCGCGCGCACCGCGCATCATCATGCGCGTGATCAGCATGCTGCCCATCGAAGCGGCGCGGCCGTCCTTATTGCTATCTATCACCAGCACATGGCCGGGCTCGATTTGTTCGACACCCACCCATTGCAAATTGTCCGCACTCGGGCTGAAGGTGAGGTTACCGTAGAAATCCACATCTTCACGGGCTGGAACGAAGCGCATCGTGTAGGCGCGGCCGGCGAAGGGTTTTACCTTCTTGTTCAAAGGGCGCAAGCCGTGCAGGACAGGCTGGCGGATGCCCTTGATATAGAGCTGTGTGGTAAGAGACCCGCTGGTGGCTTTCGCCAAGCGGTCGAGCACGCTGTCCGGAACATACGGGGCGGGGGTTCGTTGGGGAATGGCAGTCAGGGGCGGCGGGATGTTGGTCATGGTGTATGTCTCAATATACGGGATGCAAAGCGCTGGATGCGGTAACGAACGGCTGGCTACCATCCTAACGTCGCGGGCCGGGAAATAGAATCTCCCGCGGAGCGGCCCGTGCACTTATGCAGCTTTGAATTCCACAGATTGAGACAAAATCATGGGTTCCTCCCGCGAAGAACCGGCGCCTGATGTGGCGGGGGAACAAGTGGGCGCCATGGCGCCGCTACTGTGCGCGGGCGAGAACGACCCGGGTTCGACGCTGCGAAGTCCAGATTTACGGCTTTCGACTGGCAGCTTTGGCCGAGCCGAACAGTTTTGCGTACATCTCCGTATCTTCTTTGATGGTTTGATAAAAGGCTTTGGATTCAGTGCCAAGGATGATCGCGCCCTGCGAGTTTATCTTTTGGATGATGTCCGGCTCCTTGAGTATTTCCGATACCGTCGCCTGAATTTTTTCCACGACATATCCGGGAGTTCCGGCAGGCGCGGCGAGGCCATGCCACATGCCGGCCTTCAAGCCGCGAAAGCCCACTTCGGCCGACGTGGGCACGTCGGGCAAGGCCGCCAGGCGCTTGTCCGACAGGGCAAACAACGCGTGCAGCTTGCCGTCGGCGAGATGCCCCGCAATGGCCGGCACCACGTTGAACATCATATCCACATGTCCGCCAAGCAGATCGACTGTCGCTGGCGAAGCGCCCTTATAGCTGACTCCCATGATCTCGCTCCCGGTGGCGCGCATGAACTGTATGGCGGAAACATGAGAAGCGCTGCCTTGCCCCGAAAACGCATACGTATAGGCATTGGGTTTGTTCTTTTTCAGGAGATCAAGCAATTCGGGCACTGTCCTCGCGGGAAATGCGGGGTTGACGACGAGCACCGTAGGCGCCACGCCGATGTTGATAATGGGCACGAATTCTTGCAGGAAATTCCCCTCGGTTTCAGGGTGAAGCGTGGCATTCACGGCGTTGCCGCTGCTGGCCAGGAACAAGGTATAGCCGTCCGGTCTGGCGCTGGCTACACGGCGCGTGCCGATGATGGTGTCGGCGCCGGGGCGATTTTCAATGATGACGGGCTGTCCGAGTTTTTCGCTCATGCGCGCCGCCACTGCGCGCCCCAGGAAATCGGCGGCGCCGCCGGGCGGCCAGGGAATGACCACCGTAATGGGAGCGTCCGGGTAATTGTTGGTTGCGGCGTTGCCGGCATTGCCGCCTGTCGCCAGGAAGAGCGACATCGCATATAAGAAGGTCCTGGCCAGCCTGCGCAATATGTCGCTCTTCATCATCACCTCCACATCAGCTCATGGAAAACCGGATATCCGGCTGAATGGTTTGCGTGCCGTAGCGCGGCTAGCGCGGTGCACCGTACCCACCGCCGCCCGCGGTTTCCAGGACTACCCTGTCGCCCCTATGCAGTTGCTTGACTGTGGTCGGGTCCCGCAGCTCGCCATTGACCTCCAAACGAGCTGGAAGACCTGCCTCGCCGCCCGCGGCGCCCTGAGGCGGAACGATGCGCCGGGCCATCAGGAACGAGCACGAAACCGGCTCGTCTCCGACGTAGGTAAAATCGAACCTGATGCCGTCCCCGCCTGAATGGACGCCCTTACCGCCCGAGCCTGAACGAAGGCTGCGGTCATTCATGATGATGGGCGCTTCAGCCTCGATGATCTCGATGGGACTGTTCCCAAGATTGCTGGGAAAGCTCAGCGCGCTGAATCCAGCCCGCTCGGCGGACGCGCCCTGGCCCGCATTCACAAAACTGCTGACCGCAAACTGCCGGCCTCGATGCCGCCCCGAGAGCGTGACGACGCAATTGCCGCTGCCTTCCGCCCTGCGGCGCTTGCCCAGTACCGGCCCAAGCGCGCCGAAAACCGCCGGCGGCAGCATATGCCCGATCTGGCCGCGAGCTCCGGTACCCACCGGATGCAGCGCGTTCAAGACCGATCCGGGCGGTGCATAGACTTTCAGAGGCCTGAAGCTTCCCTCGGTGTTCGGTACATCGGGTGAAAGCAGCGCCTTCACGGCGAAGGCTGTGTAAGCATAGGTGTATGTTTCCACGACGTTGATGGATTTATCTTCGACCTGAGGCGAAGTGCCTGTGTAATCGACGAACAGGTCGCTGCCCCGCACGCAGACCTTGCAATGGATCGTCAATGGCGAAGAGAAAGCGTCGTGCTGCATCCGATACTCGTACTCGCCGTCAGGCAGCGCATCGATCGCGGCGCGCAACGCCTGTTCGGACCGACTGCAGATTTCTTCACTGAGCGAGGAGAGATCCAGCTTGGTTTCAGCCAACAGTTCCAGCAAGCGGTTGCGGATCTGTTCATGCGCCGCCCCCTGCCCCCAGATATCGCCCATGGTCGCATCGGGCACCCTGACGTTGGCGCGGATGAATGCCTCGACGGCATGCTGCGTCCTTCCCTTCTCGACCAGCTTGAGCATGGGAATCTGCAGCCCCTCCTCGAATATGGAAGGTACGTCGCTCGATCGGACACGCCCTCCGATGTCGGGAACATGGCTGGTAACCGCTGAAAAAGCAATCAGCTTGCCATCGAGAAAGATGGGCGCCACCGTGCTGACATCATGGATATGCCCGGTCGCGAGCCAGGGATCATTGGTGATGATCAGGTCTCCCGGGGCCAGCGCATCTTTGGGAAATGCACGAAGGACATGCTGCACTGTGCGAGGCAGGGTGCTGATGAAAGATGGAATACTGAAACTGGATTGAGTCAGCGAGTTTCCTTCGGCATCGGTCAGCACGATGGCGTAATCGTTTGCCTCGCGCACTAGGCTCGAGAATGAGGTTCTGACGAAGCCGGTCGCCGCCTCGTCCACAATACTGCCTAGCCGGCTCCAGATAATTTCCAGCGTAATCGGATCGAAACGCAAGGATGGCTTGGTGATATCGGAATTCATATTTACCTCGTAAGGGATGCCATTGCGCGGAGCCGCTACGCGGCTCAAAGCAGCGTTATCGAAACCGTCAGATCGGCAAGAACATCCACCCGTGCCCGCCGGGCAACCACGATGGTCGACTCCGGCTCTTGCAATAGCAGTGGGCCGTCGAGCTGTGCGCCCGCCGGCAGCGCATAGCGATCGAAAACGGGGACTTCGGAAAAAGCTCGTTCGTCGGGAAGGTAAATCGACCGTAAGGCGACCGGTTCGATGTCTTCATTGCCGTGAACGGCATGCAAATGGAATGCTTGCGTGGCTTTCTTTGAACGTCCGGAAAGACGCCACGCCATCACCTGCTCCACGCCGCCCGGGACTGTTTTGCCGTACAAAGCCGCATACCGCTCGGTGAACAAAGCTGCAAAACCGGCGGGCTCGACGTCGGCGCCATCCTCGAGTACGGATTCCACGCTGATTGGGTGGCCCTGGCCCAAGTACCGCATATCGGCGGACAGAACGAAAGCCATGTCCGCCGCCTCGACGCCTGCGGCGCTCAGTTCCTCGATGGCGCTTTCGCGCATCTGGCCGACCGCTGCGGACAACTCCGATTTGTCCACATCGGCGAGCGGCTGCGCGCGCGCCCAAGCCCTGTCCGCACGGGCGGGAGCCGCCAGAAACCCCAGGCAAGATCCGACGCCGGCTGCGATCCCGCACAGTACACGGCGAATGCCGAGCTTGCGCGCGACCTCGATGGCATGGACCGGCCCGGCGCCGCCCGTTGCCAACATCGTCAGGGATCGGGGATCCATCCCCTTCTCCGCGACATGCACCCGCGCCGCGGACGCCATGTTCTCGTTGACGATATCGCAGATGCCGATAGCTACTTCGTCGCCGGACAGCGACAGCTTCGCTCCCAAATTATCCATGGCTTGCCTGGCCAGATCCTTGTGCAGCTTCATCCTGCCGCCGAGAAAATTGTCGGGATCCAGATAGCCCAATAACAGGTCGGCATCGGTCACCGTGGGCTCTACGCCGCCTTGGCCATAGCAAGCGGGGCCGGGCGAAGCGCCGGCGCTTTGGGGCCCTACATTCAGCAGCCCCAGCACGCTGCGGTGCGCGATCGAGCCGCCCCCGGCGCCGATTTCGATGAGATCGATGCTGGGAACCAGAATCGGCAAGCCGCTGCCCTTCTTGAACCGGCGCGCACGGGCCGCCTCGAACAAAAAGGTAATCGATGGAACACCGTCCCGGGCCACGCAGGCCTTGGCCGTCGTGCCGCCCATGTCGAATGTAAGCACATCGCACACGCCGACGGCTGCTGCCGTGTTGAGCGCTCCCAACACCCCGCCCGCAGGGCCCGATTCGAGCAAAACGATGGGCACGTCGGCGGCGGAGCGGACTGAAGTGAAACCGCCGCTGGACACCATGATATTCAATGGAGACGAAGCGCCGACTTCTTTCAAACTGTCTTGCAATTTGCGCAGATAGATCTCTGCAATGGGCTGCACATAGGCATTGGCCGCCACCGTGGACATGCGCTCGTACTCTCGCGGCTCGGGCGCGACGCGGCTCGACATGCTGATGGATAATTCGGGAAAGCGCTTGCGTAGATGTGCCGCGATCCGCTCTTCGTGAACGGGGGCGATATAGCTGTGCAAGGTGCAGATTCCTATGGACTCGACGCCCAGCGCTTCCACCTCGTCAGCCAGGACGTCGAGCATTTCGGGGGTAATCGGCTGCAGTTCATTGCCGCTGGCATCGAGGCGGCCACCCACGGTCAAGACCGCAGTCCGAGGGACCAGCGGTTCGGGCAGCTCTATATCGATGTCATACATGTCGTAGCGAATCTCGCGAGCGATCTGCAGCGCATCCCCGGTTCCGCGGGTCACGACCAGCCCCGTCTTCACGCCCTTGCGTTCAAGAATCGCATTGGTCACCAGCGTGGTGCCATGAACCACCTCTTGCGTACGGATGTCGGCTCCTTGCCCGAGTGCACGCCGAGTCTGGTCGAGCAGCTTGGAGACGACCAACGCCACTCCCCGGCTGGGATCCACCACATCCGTCAGCTCCTTGGCCGTCAATATACGGCCCTGCCCCACCATCTGCGCAACGCCATCCGTGAATGTGCCACCTATGTCCACCCCGATCCGGATAGCCACCGGTTCATTGCCAGAGCTCAATGTATTATTCACGCCTTCGGTCCTTTATCAAGAAGTGGACGACCCTCCACCACCCGCCGATAGGAGAATGGACTCAGATCTATCGTTTCATATCGGCCTTTGGCCAACAATTCCGCCATGCCTCTTCCAATGGCTGGCGCATGTTGAAGCCCATGCCCGGAAAATCCCGCTGCCATGTAAAAGCCCTGAATCCCATCGCATGGGCCGATGATGGGATTGCCATCGATTTCGCTCATGTCGTAGTGGCCGACCCATGCATTCTGCAGGCGCAGCGCCTCGAATGCGGCGGATCGCTCCGCCAGGCCCGGCCATAGCTCCGTGTCGAAACGGTCATAATCCAGCGTCCAGTTGAACCCCGGCGGCTCATCCGGACGCGTGCGCGCCACGATATACCCGTCCCTTTCCGGCCGCAGGGCGAATCCGGACTCCTCCCGCATGACTGGTATGTCTTCTATCTTGTTCTGTATCTTGAAGAAGAACTGCTCACGCCGCATAGGATGAATAGGCGCCTTCACGCCGACCATTTCGCAGATCTCAGCCGCCCAACAATTGGCCGCATTCACAACCGTATCGCACTTCAGCCTATCGCCGGACTGCAGCGATACGCCCGCAACCCTCCCGCCCGCAACATCGATGCCGGTTACACGATCCTTGACATACAGCGCGCCATTGCCTTCCGCTGCCCGCCTATATCCCATTAGCGCGGCATAAGGATCGATCTGGCCGTCCATCGGCGACCAGGCAGCGGCAAGAATCCCCTGGAACCTGAACGATGGAAAACGCGAACGCAACGCGTCGCGGTCCAGCAAGGATACGTCGACGCCGCAACTCCGCTGCATGTCGGCGCTCAATGCCAGCCCATCAACCGAGCTTGGGTCCGAAACCATGTAAAGGTAGCCCACAGTGCGCCAGGCGGGATCGAACTCGACCTGCGCGCCTTGCACCTGCCTCGCGAAATCGCTGAACACCTCGCGGCCGAACAGCGACATCTGGACGTTTTCACGGATGTCGTGGAGCAGGCGGATGCCGCCCACGGAGCGTGGCGTCGCGGCGAATTCATAGGTGGGATCCGGTTCGATAACTGTCACCGGCACGCCCAGGCGCGCCAGATAATATGCGATGGAAGACCCGATGACGCCGCCGCCGACGACAAGTATGTTATTCATCTGGAACCCACGAATGCTGTCTGCTTAGGTGATCTTGGAGACGTCGCCCGCCCATTCCGACGCGGCAAGGTGCGCCGCGTGGAAAGTGCGTTCGAATTTATCCGAATCGGCCGCCGCGGGGTCCTTCAGCAGTTCTTCGCGATACTGCTCCGAATCGTCCTTGGGGAAATAGCCGTAGCGCAGCGCGTTGGGGTTGTCATACAGAGACCTGGTATTGTTCGACACCCCCCACAGGACATCGAAATGCGTGTCCGGGTATTCCAGCGAGCATCGCACCAGTTCGACCATGTCGCGCGGGCTTATCCACGTACCGAGATCGCGCATGAGGGTCGGACGCGGCTTGTATGTCGCAATGCGCAGCGCCACGACTTCAAGCCCATATTTGTCGGCGAAATAACGGCCCGCCGCCTCGCCAAACGCTTTGCTGAGTCCGTATCTGGTATCGGGGCGCGGCGGAGCATCGAGGGAAATGCGCGTACTCCGCCTGTAAAAGCCATGCGCGTGTATCGAGCTTGCATAGACCACGCGCTTCACGCCGTTGTATCGAGCCGCCTCGAATACGTTATACGTGCCCATGATATTGCTCTGCAAGACGCTATTCCACGAGGACTCGCCGACCATCTTGCCGTTTTCCCGCATCGCTCCCAGCACCCCGCCCATGTGGACGACGGCGTCGACGCCCTGGACGAGCTTGCGGACGGCCTCGGCGTCTGACAAGTCCGCTTGATGCGCCTCTTCACCGGACCCGACATCATCGAGGGGGCGGATATCGGTCAGGCGCAGTGAATAATAGGGTTTCAACCCTTCTCTCAAGGTCCGGCCCACTGCGCCGGCGGCTCCCGTCAGCAAGATGGTTCGCCTCTCAGTCATTTGCTGTCTCCTGAATATTGGCTTTATCGGTGTTCATTTCAGGGCGGCGCACGCTTCTCGCAAACGCGCCGAGCCCTCTTCCAGGTTTTCATGCGAGGTCGCAAAGCTGATTCGGAAGAAGCCCGGGCGCCCATATGCGCTGCCCTGGATGACGACCAATTTGTACTGATCCAGCAGGTAGCGAACCACATCGATGTCGGATTCTAGGCTTTGGCCATCCGGAGTCTTCTTACCCAGCAACCCGCGGCAGTCGCAGAAAAAATACATGGACCCGGCCGGCGCTTTGACCTGCAGCCCCGGAATCGCCTCGAGGCGCTGCGCCAAGTAATCGCGGCGCCGCTCCATGATGCGGCGCCTCTCTTCGACCACATCCCCGCTGCCTAGCAGCGCCGCAACCGCCCCCGCCTGCCCCAACGACGAGGAGCAGGAGGTGGTTTGCGACTGGAGTCTGATCATGGCCTGGATGAGATCCGACGGGCCGGCCCCGTAGCCGATGCGCAAGCCCGTCATGGCGTATGCCTTGGACACCCCGTTCACAATCAGCGTGCGTTCTTTCAGGCGTTCGTCGAATTCGACGATGGAACGATGAACGGCATCCCCATACCAGAGATGCTCGTAGATCTCGTCGCTCATGATGAGCACTTGCGGATGCCTGGAAAGCATGTCGGCCAGCGCTCGCAGCGTATGTTCCGATAGCACTCCGCCCGTCGGATTGTTGGGGGAGTTGAGCACCAGCCACCGCGTTCTGGACGTAATGGCTTTCTCGATGGCGAGTATGTCCAGTTGAAAGCCATCATCGGGATCGCATTCCACAAATACCGGCGTCCCGCCCGCGATACGAACCTGATTCGGATAGGATATCCAGTAAGGCACGGGAACGATGACCTCGTCGCCCGCCGACACCGTGCACGCAAAAGCGTGATACATGACACTCTTGGCGCCGGAACTGATGATGATCTGGTTGCGGCCATATTCCAGGCGATTTTCGCGAGCGAATTTCGCCCGCACCGCATCGATCAGCTCGGGGGTTCCCCCCGTGTTGGTGTAGTGGGTATCATCGCGCTCGAGCGCTTCCACGATCGCTTTCTTGACGTTATCGGGCACCGGGAAATCCGGCTCCCCGATCGAAAAATCCACGACGTGGTAGCCTTCAGCGCGCAATGCCCGGGCCCGCGCGCCCGCCTCGGTACTTTCAGATGCCTTGAAGCGCGCCATGAGCGGCGCGAACGGCAATGTCATCGAACTCATAGCGACCTCACGGCTGGCCAAGAAAGGCATTACGAAAGCGCAACTTCATCCAGACCCCGTCGCGCGTTTTTGCAAGGTGGCCCGGGTGCTTTGGCGAGACCTTGAAATTGATGACGACCGGCCCTTGTGCATTGAGCAAGTCATTCACCGCCGCATCGACTTGGTCTTCGCTATCAACGGTGCGCGCAACTGGCATGCCGCAAGCCGCGGCGATTTCTCCCAGTTCCACGCACTGGGATGTAGCCGTCAGTTGATTGCCGGTTTCGCCATAAATACCGTTATCGAAAATCGCCAGCGAAAGATTATTAGCCCCCGAGATGGCGTAGGTGGCCAAGGAGCCAAGGCCGCACAGGACGTCGCCATCGCCCATCAGCACCATGACACGTTTCTCGGGCTGCGCCAGCGCCAGGCCCAGGCCGACCATCGCCGCGCCGCCCAGCGCGCCATGCAGGTTGAAGTTGAGTGGGTGGTCCGCTCCCCGGGCGGCCACGGAATCGTATGCTGCGCTGCTCAACCCGGTGACGACGGGCATGTCGTCCCTGCCTTTCAATAGCTGCTTTACGATTTCACGCCGATTCAGCGTGTATGCATAGTTTCTTGCGCTCATTGTCTTACCTCAAGAATCGCTTAACGCCCATGACCCGCTGACTGAAGAAAACACCGACTCCATTCAATGTATTGAAGGCTTCTTCAGCCGCCGCGGCGACGCTGGCGCCGGCTTCATCGGCGCTATCCACCGACATCACCTGGAAGCCGGCCATTTTGAAATAATCGCGGCAGCGCTGCCCCATGGGCACTTGCCACCGGTTGCCTTCCGCCCAGCTGGAACGCCACGACACAAGCGCAAGAAAGGGAAACTGGCAGACCTCCGACATGGAGGCATTATTGATGACGTTACCCACCCCCGTGCTTTGCATGATGAGGCATCCCTTCGCGCCTCCGAGCCAGCATCCCGCAAGCAGGCTAGGTCCTTCGGATTCATTCGTCAGAGGGATGGTCTTCATGTCCTTGTCCGCCAGACATAGATCGATCACCTCTTTCATGCCTCCGTCCGGCACGAAGCCGACAACCTTTATCCCCTGATCTTTCAGCGCCTGGTAGACATCCCGCGACCAGCTTCCAGCCGCAGCGCTTTCTGCTTCACTCACCATGACTCCGTCCCCTTCCGTTAGACTTCCGTTAGAACTTCCTATTGAAAAACGATCAATCGCTCTCTCGTCATTGCTCGCACCGAATCCCTGGGGCTTTCGCGGCCATAGCCTGACAGCCGTTCACCGCCATAGGGAAGCTGATCCGGACGAAATGTCGACGTGCCGTTGACAATTACCGCGCCGGTGATGACGGAACGGTGCGCTTCGAGCGCGACGGCGATAGATGACGTAAACAAGCCAAAATTGATTCCGAATCCCGACTCGTTGACCCAGTCGAATACTTCTTTGACATCCCGATAAGTGTGGATGACCACGACCGGCCCGAAGATCTCTTCACATGCCGCGCGTGAACGCGCCGGCACGCCGGCCAACAGGGTCGGTTCGATCAAGGTGCCTTCCCGTCCGCCGCCGGCCAGGCATCGCGCCCCGCCTTGGATCGCTTCCTTGATACGTTCCGCGATGCGGTCCGCCGCGGCGAGATTGATCACTGGCCCAAGGTCTGTTCCAGGATCGAGCGGGTCGCCAGCCTTGAGCGCCCGCACCCGCTCGGCCATCGATTGTTCGACATGCTGTGCGACGTCTTCATGGGCGAAGACGTTCTGCACGGAAGCGCAGCTTTGCCCCGCAAGGCGAAAGCCGGATGCGACGCAAGCGGCGACTGCGCGGTCCAGGTCCGCATCGAGGTGTATGACGGTGGGGCCAAGCCCGCCCAGCTCGAGCGTGCACGGCCGCATGCCCGCGGCTGCCTTGACCGACTGCCCGGCCCGCAAGGATCCGGTAAACGAAATGAAATCAAGCCGCGGATCCGCCACGAGCGCCTGGCCGATATCCGCCCCGCCGTGCAACAGATTGATGCAGCCGTCATCAAAGCCTGCATCGAGAAAATGCCGGAAGAGCCGGCTGATGGTGCCGGCCGCTTCGGGCGGCGCCTTCAGGACACATGTATTGCCTGCCGCGAGCGCCGGCGCCAGCTTGTGGCATGCAAGATTCACCGGCGCGTTGAAGGGAACGATCATTCCGACTATGCCTACCGGAAAGCGCATCGACACCGCCAGCTTGCCGGCTCCCAATTGACTGGCATCGAGCGGTATCTGCCGCCCCTCGATGCGGGTGGCCTCCTGCGCGCTGAGGCGGATGACATCGGCAGCACGGGCGAGTTCTATGCGGCTTTCAGCGAGCGTTTTTCCGGTTTCCAGGGTAAGCAGTCTGGCGACGTTTTCCGCATCCTGCTGCAGGCTGTTGGAGGCGCTGAGCAAGCGTTCGGCGCGCTCATAGCCCGGCATGGCCGCCATTCGATGCTTTGCAGCGTACGCCGCATCGACCGCTTCTTTCACGGTCTGAGCCGTAGCGCCGATTCCGTGTGTGACAACTGCAGCATCGTAAGGGGATGCGACATCGAACGCTGGTCCCGCGGCGACTTCGTGCCCACCGACCACTGGTGCAGCGAATTCGCGCCCTGGATGCGAAACATGAAGAGATTGACTCATAATTGCCCGCCGCACTATCACTTGTGTGAGGCAATTAAATCATATGGTAGCTGTTGTGGCAACTACTTTTTTAAGGCGTTTTTTATGATGATGAAATATCCAGGTTCGATGCCCGATTCGATGCCGGGCTCGCCGGCGCCAGCCAAAGAGGAACCGGCCCCACTTTCGCCGGAATGCCGCCCTCGCGGCTCGGGCGAGGCCGTGCGCGGCAGCGCGCCCGCCACGCGATCTTTATGCCTGTCGCCACCTCATTGGCGCTGTTTGAATTTCATTGCTGCGATGTCAATTCGAGACATCGGCCAGGCGTTCGGACTCGTCCTTCTTTCGGAAGTTGGCCTTGAGCTCGGCCATCTGAGCCGGCGAGAACAGGTTGCGCCGCAGTTCGATCAGCCCCTTGCCGAAACGCTCTTCGATTTCTTCGCCCAGAAAAGCCATCATTTCAGCCATGTAGACATCGTGGCGGATCAGGGTCTCGGCCATGCGCACGATGGCCGGGTTGGTGGTGTATGCGCCTGTCAAGGTTTCGCCGACATTTGCGGTCAGGGCGATACGGTAGTCGATGGCGACTGTGAAGAGATTGTCTGCACCGCCAACCCGCTGTCCGTTCCCTTCATGCAGATAAACTTTGGTATTCTTGCCGAACCGCAGGAACTTGATGTCATCCCCAAAAACGACAAAAACCAGCCTGACGCCGCGGGAGGCGGCTTTCTTCAACCTGGCGGCATGGCGGCGCAATACATCGGTTGACGCCTTGATCCACACGTGCTGGCCCGCATTGTCGATGAGCTCATCGACCTTGGCCGCTATCTGCTCCTCACCGGCGATGCTCCAGACGACATCAGGGCTTTCCTGGGGTTCGAGCTTTTCAAGCGTGTGCTGAAGGCGGTCGCAGATGTCGCCGACATCGGAGGAAATCCGGCCGAGCAATGCGGCCGGCTCCACAGGAACATAACGAGTAGGGCTTTCGCTTACAGGCTGCACCGCGCGCTTGTTGGCCAGGCTTTCGAGCGCGCCGTAGATATTCGCGCGCGGCAACCCGGAATGCTTGCTTACCTCGTAGGCGGTTGCAGGGCTTTTTTGCAGCAGACTGAGATAGGTGCAGGCTTCATATTCCGAAAATCCGAGGCGCTGGAGATCGCTCACGGGACCGACGGCATCAGCCTGTTTTTTGATGGTGTTCTTGGTAGCGACATGCTTGATCATGAGGAGACTCTATGGATGGTTCAGCCCGGGAAGATGCCCCAAGTGTGAGTCGATACATTTCCCCTGTCAACACCAAGGATTCTGAAAAAAAAATCATCCTCGGGAAAATAATAGTAGTTCTAGCTGCTACTTAATGGCAGAATACACCGACCCGGCCGCCAAGGGCCGGATTCTTGCTAGGAGAAATGCTATGTTTTCCCGTCGAAACAGAGGCCCCGGCTTAGCGTCGCTGGCCAAAAGCGGCATAAAAGTAGCAGTAATCGCAACAACACTGTGGTTCAGTCCACAACCGGTCCTTGCGCAGGACAATCCCCTGGGAAATAAAACCATCAATATAACTGTCGGATTCGGCGCGGGCGGCGCGATGGATTTGACGGCCCGCGTTATCGCCGACGCGCTCGGCAAGAGTTTGCCCAACACCGTGGTAGTTCAGAACAAACCCGGCGCAGGGGGCAATCTTGCCACCGACCAATTGGTGAAGTCGACCGCCGACGGCAGCCATCTAATGCTAGGCGGTTACAACAATGCGCTGGCGCCCAGCCTGTATAAAAACCTCAACCATGATCCAATCCGCGACCTTGAACCTATATCCCGGGTCGTCACCACCGTTTCGGTGCTCGTCGTCAAGCCGTCCCTGGGTATCAAATCGGTCAAAGACTTGATAGAACGCGCGAAAAAAGATCCTGGCAGTCTCGCCTATTCCAGTTCCGGGGTCGGCACATCTGGCCACCTTGCAGCGGAAATGCTGGCGTCGATGGCAGGCGTCAAGTTTCTTCACGTTCCCTACAAAGGTTCGCCCGAACAGCTTTCCTCCCTGTTCGGAGACCAGGCGGCATTCTCGTTCATAGTCCTTTCTCAGGCCGTTCCTCAGATCGCCGCGGGCAAACTGATCGGCCTGGCCGTTTCAGGCCCCGAGCGCAGTGCTCAACTGCCCAATGTTCCCACTGTCCGCGAGTCCGGCTATCCCCAATATGAACACACCCAGTGGTATGCCATCTTCGGACCCAAGGGTATTCCCCCAAAGACTGTGGATTTCCTGAACAAAGAGATCCGCAAGGTGTTGAGCATGCCGGATGTCATCAAACAGCTCAGGGACAAGGGATTAGAGCCAGCCCCCAGCTCCGCCAAAGAACTGGGCGAGCTTCTGAAATCGGAAACCGCCAATTTCGCCAAGATCGCGAAGGAGGCCCATATCCAGCCTCAATAAGCATGGATGGCTCGCCGATCTGGACCGCGCAGGCCGTCTTTGCCACTGCCGCAAACGGCCGACACACAAGATCCAGCATCCGGCGAGATGAAATCAGTTGATTAGTAGTTGCTATTACTACTACAATATATCCAGGCTGAACAAGGAGGGCGAGCGCATGGATCAAAAATTTAATGTCACCGAGTTGGAAACACGCCGGCAAAAAGCCTTGGGCATGGGCGGTCCGGAACGGCTGGCCAGGCGCCGCGCCCAAAACGTGCTCAATGCACGCGAGCGTCTGGATGTCCTGCTCGACCCGGGCAGTTTCCATGAATCCGGTCTGCTCACGACCTCGTACCGACCCGAGGCCAAAGAGAAAACGCCCGCAGACGGAAAAGTAACGGGATTCGGAACGGTGGACGGACGCCCGGTGGCGGTGGTTTCCAACGATTTCACGGTACTGGGCGCATCCAGCAGCGTGGTGAACGGAAAAAAAATCAAGCATGTCCGGCAAGTGGCCAACGACTCCGGCATGCCGCTCGTCCTCCTGGGGGAGTCGGCAGGCGCACGCATGCCCGACAGGATGGGTGCCGCGGGGCGCGCCATTCTCGGCCAAGACCCAACCGAATACCTGCGGGACCGGCGCACTCCATGGGTATCCGCGCTGCTGGGCAGTTGTTACGGATCATCGACCTGGTATGCCTGTCTGTCCGATTATGTGGTGATGCGCAAGGGCGCCACCATGGCGGTCGCCAGCAGCCGCGTCACGGAACTGGCCATCAAGCAAACCGTCGACCCGGAAGAGCTGGGCGGATGGAAACTGCACACAGGCACGACCGGCCTCGTGGACGCGGCGGTCGACACCGACGAAGAAGCGATCGAATTGGTCAAGCGCTTTCTCGGCTATATGCCCAGCCATAACAAGGAAGCGCCGCCCAGGGTGGAGGTGCCTGAAGGATCGGACGAAGCGATTTTGGACATTCTCGACATCGTTCCCGAATCCCGCAGCCAGGTTTACGACGTCCGCGAGGTCATACGCCGCGTCCTTGATAAGGACACTCTGTTCGAAATGAAGTCCCGCTTCGGTAAATCGCTGGTGACGGCGCTGGGCCGTATCGATGGGAAAACAGTCGGCATCATAGCCAACAATCCGAAATTCAAGGGCGGTTCCATCGACATAGACGCATGCGCGAAGGCCACCAGTTTCCTGGTGTTATGCGACTCGTTCAATATTCCCATCATCCTGCTCGCCGACCAGCCGGGTTTCCTCATTGGCATCGACGGCGAAAAGCGCGGCGCGCCGGGACGCATCATGAACTGGATGAACGCCATTTCCCAGGTCACCGTCCCGAAGATCGCCATCACTTTACGCAAGAACTATGGCCAAGCGTATTTGAACATGGGAGGCGGACGCAATAGCGACGAAGCGGCGGCCTGGCCCAGTGCCGACTATGGCTTCATGGACCCTGGCACAGCGGTCAATGTGCTGTATGGCGTGCGTTACGAAGACGACCCGGCGCGCTTCAAGCAGCTCGTCGAAGAAATCGCCCAAGACAACGCTCCATGGGATCTTGCCAGCCTATACGAACTGAAAGATGTCATTCATCCCCTGGAAACGCGATCCTATCTGAAAAGCGTCCTTGCCGTTCATTCCAGAAGCCCGTCGGGCGGCGTAGGACAGCATCGCTTATCCGGATGGCCCACCAGCTACTGAACCCTTTAAAGCCCGGAGCATACATCATGGCCCAACTCTCAATTTCAAGCGATATCACCGGAACGGTATGGAAGGTATTGGTCAAAGCCGGCGACAAAGTCGACGAAGACGATGCGCTTCTTATACTCGAATCCATGAAGATGGAGATACCCGTCACCGCGCCGGAAGCAGCCACTGTCCTGGAGGTTTTGGTGACAGAGGGGCAGGCTGTATCCGAGGGAGAAGTCGTCGTCATACTCGATGCATAGGCGCGGCAACAAGATCGTGCAACCTACACCTGGAGTCGGCAATGCAGTACGCGGATACGGCACGGCATATATTCGAACATGCAAAGCGGCAAAAGCGCCAGGCGCTGGACGAGCCCTCGGCAAAGCGCATCTTGGGCCTATACGGAATACCAGCGCCACGTTCAGCCATCGTGGACTGCGACGTCGATGCGGGCGCGGTACTGAAGGAACTGGGCGGCCGGGTAGTGCTGAAGCTGATTTCTCCCGAGGTCCTGCATAAATCCGACTTCGGCGGCGTGGCGCTGGGACTGGAAGACAGCGATGAAATTCGCGCCGCCATGGCGATCATGTCGCAGCGCTGCCGAGAAAAAGACTGTCGCATCGAAGGCTTTCTGCTCGAAGAGCAGATTCAAGGCGGCCATGAAATCGTCATCGGCGGCTTCCATGATCCTTCGTTCGGTCCGGTCGTCATGCTCGGGCTCGGCGGTATTTTCGTCGAGATCCTGCGCGATATCTCTTTTCGTATTTGCCCCATTACCCGGACCGACGCGCTGGAAATGCTCGATGAGCTGCGCGGCGCCGCCCTCCTGAGAGGCGCGCGGGGGGGCATGCGCGTCCCCGACGAAATAGTGGTGGACGCACTGCTGTCGGTAGGGGGAGAAAACGGCTTGTTTTTCCAGTTGTCCGACGCCATCGGTGAACTGGATATCAATCCCTTGATCGTATCGCCACAGGGCGCGGTCGCGCTGGATGCACGCATAGTGCTCGCCTCGGAGTAACGCAACAATGACGATCACCGCAGCCGCAACGGCCGAAGACACCTCTCTGCATGCCTTGTTCCACCCGCGCACCATCGCCGTTGCGGGGGTGTCGCGCAAGTCCGATGGGCAAGGCAACAAGTTCATCCGCCGGCTGCGCCAAGCCAACTATCAAGGCAGGATCTACCCCATCCATCCCGTCGAAACCGAACTGGAAGGCTTGCGGGCTTACCCCAGCCTGGCCCAAACCCCCGAAACCGTCGACTATGCTTTCGTTGCCATACCGGCGGAAGGCGTGCCCGCCATGCTGGCGCAGGCACGGGGCAATGTGCGTTTCGTCCAGGTCATGTCCAGCGGCTTTGGCGAAGGCGGACGCGGCATGGCGCTACAACAGGACCTGCTGGACGCCGTCCGGCAAGGCGGAATGCGTTTACTGGGCCCCAACTGCCTCGGCACTTATTCGCCCGCGGCGGGCATGAGCTTCATCGATGGCCAGCTTTTTTTGCCGGGCTCGGTCGGCGTTCTTTCCCAAAGCGGAGGGCTGTCGGTAGACATCATCCGCAACGGCGAATATCGCGGGCTGGGGTTCAGCGGCGTAGTGTCGCTAGGAAACTGTCTGGATATCGGTCCGTGCGAACTGCTGGCCCATTATCTCGAAGATCCATCCACCCGTGTCATTGGCGCCTACCTCGAGGACATCCGCAACGGGCGGCAATTCTTCGAACTCTTGCGCGACGCAAAAGCGGCAAAACCCGTGGTACTGCTCAAGGGGGGCCGCACTGCGCAGGGCTTGAGAGCGGCTGCTTCGCATACTGGTTCTCTCGCTGGAAGCGAACAAGTATGGAAAGCCCTTGCAGCTCAGACCGGCTCCATACTTGTAGACAGCCTGGAAGATTTCATCAATACACTGGTGATCTTCGAAAGCAGCCGCTCCCTGGCTCCGCCCTTCGACGGGCGCACCATACTATTCGGCAACGGCGGAGGCGCGAGCGTTCTGGCGGCGGACGCGCTGGGCAAGCTCGGCATCGACGTACCGCCCATGAGTTCCGGCACGACGCAAGCGCTCCAGGCGCTGGGCGTGCCCGCCGGAGCAGGGCTTGAAAACCCCTTGGATGTGCCGGCAAACATCCTGGAGCGCAGCAAAGGGCGTATAGCCGGCAGCATCCTCGAGGCGGTGGCGCTGCGCGAACAGCCCGGCGCCATACTCATGCACATCAATATGCCGGTAATCATGGGCTACCGGCAAGGCGCCCTGCTGGATGAGCTGATGCATATCGTGCTCGAACTGCGGCGCGAACTTTCTCCGGCAGTCCGCTTGCTCCTGGTCCTTCGCTCGACAGGCCAGGCTGACTACGAAGAAACGCGGCGGGAGTACACGCAACTTGCCATGCAGGCCGGCATTCCGACATTTCTTGACCTCCCCTCGGCAGCGCGCGCTTTGCATGCCCTGAGAACCTACAGCCGTTTTTTTCACTCGCGGCACGCTTAGAAAGGACGCTTCCATGGCTCGACCGTTCAAAAAAGTATTGATCGCAAACCGCGGCGAAATTGCGGTCCGCATCATCCGGGCTTGCCAGGAGGCAGGCGTCGCGAGCGTACAGGCATATTCGAGCGCCGACGCAGACACAGCCCCTGTCCGCATGGCGGATGAAGCCGTGTGCATCGGCGGCCCGAAGCCGGCGGAGAGCTACCTCGATAGCGCCGCCCTGCTTCGCGCCGCCGACCAGACTAACGCGGATGCCGTCCACCCCGGTTATGGCTTCCTGTCGGAAAACGCCGATTTTGCCGCAGCGATGCAAGATGCAGGCCTCGTGTATATCGGCCCTCAACCGGAGGTCATCCGGATGATGGGAGATAAAGTGGAAGCGCGCCAATGCGCTATACGGGCGGGCGTACCCGTCATCCCGGGATCCGAAGGAACCATCTCATCGGAAGAAGAGGCCGTCTCCATAGCGAACGTCATCGGCTATCCGGTCCTCATGAAGGCGGCGGCCGGCGGCGGCGGGCGCGGGATGCGAGTCGCGCACAACGAACGCGAACTCAGGGACAAGCTCGCCACCGCCATGAGCGAGGCGCAAACTGCTTTCGGCTCGAGCGATGTCTATCTCGAAAAATTTCTCGAACGCATCCGGCATATCGAAGTGCAGGTAATCGGCGACGGCGTGAATGTCATTCATCTGGGAGACCGCGATTGCTCGATACAGCGCAGGCACCAGAAGCTGGTAGAGGAAGGACCGGCCGCCATATTGGATGAGTCGCTCGAAGATGAAATCCGGCAAGCGGCCAAAGCGCTGGCATCCTCGGTCGGATACCGCAGCGCCGGCACGGTGGAGTTTGTGGTGGACCCCGCAAGCCGAAAATTCTATTTTATCGAAATGAATACCCGCATACAGGTGGAGCACCCGGTAACGGAGCTGCTGACTGGTATCGATCTCATAAAAATGCAATTGGCCATAGCCGGCGGCGGCTCGCTGCCCATGCAGCAGAAAGACATACGCATTCAAGGCCACGCCATCGAAATCCGCATAAACGCCGAAAACCCCGACAAAGGCTTTATTCCATGCGCCGGCCGGATCACTGATTTCGTCATGCCGTCCGGACCCGGAATCCGGGTCGATACGCACGCGTATGCCGGCTACGAACTGCCGACCCATTACGACTCTCTGCTCGCCAAGGTGATCGTGTGGGGACAAGATCGGAATGAAGCCTTGGCCCGTCTCAGGCGCGCATTGGGGGAATCGCGCATAGAAGGCATCACCACCAACCTCGCGTTTCATCGGCGCCTGCTCCAGGAAGGCGACTTCTTGCAAAACAATACGCACACAAGGTTCATCAAAGAACAGATGTACAGCAAGCATCCGATGAGGCATCTACTTTAGGCCTTGCCCGCGCAGCACCACCTAGGAGACATTCCATGAAAAAGCTCATTATCGGCTGGTTGATGTGCCTCGCATTTCTACCCGTCCAATCAGCGCCGGCCGGCTCGACGATCATCAACAAAGACGTACAGTTCATTGTGTCAGCGGGGCCTGGCGGATCAAACGACATGGTTGCCCGAAAGCTGCAGGAATTGCTGGTTCGGGAGAAGCTGATCGATCGGATGATCGTGCTGAACCGGCCCGGCGCATCGTCCCAAGTCGCCTTGAATGTGTTGGATCAGCATCCCGGTGATCCGCACTATCTCATGACGCTGCCAACTTCCATCATCAACAATAACTACCTCGGGATGATCAATGCGTCATACAGCGACTACACTCCCATTGCCATGCTGCTGGACGGCTACGTAGGCCTGCTGGTGCGCAGCGATTCCCCCTTCCATACAGCGCAAGACTTGGTGGACTTTTTAAAGAAAAAGCCTGATCGATTGAACATCGCCGTCGCGGCATCCCTCGGGAACGATATCCATGTCGGGGTGGCAAAACCGTTGCTGCGGGCCGGCGTCGATATTTCCCGGCTGACATTCGTCCCCTTCAAGTCCTCCAGCGAATCCATCACCAACTTGATCGCCGGCGTGGTCGATGTCGTAGGCGCAACCACGCCTACGATCATTCCCGTGATGCAGACCGGCAAGGTCAGGGTGTTGGCGCTTGGGTCGCCGCAACGCCTCGGTGGTCTCTTCAAGGATACACCTACGTGGAAAGAGCTGGGAATAGATGTAGTCACGTCGTCTCCTCAGGGGGTCATGGCTCCGAAAGGCCTTACCGCCGAACAAATTAAATTCTGGGAGTCGGCGCTGGAGCATGTCACCCGCAGCAGGGATTGGCAGCAGTTCCTGGAAATCAATCAATGGACGCCGCGCTACTTGAACGCGGCCCAGACCAACGACATGCTGGCCGCGGAAACAAAAAGCGTTGAGGAGGTCCTGAGCAAACTCAACCTTGCCGGCATCAAAAAATAACTGCGCCGGCCGGGTGACAATGCGCATCCGTCGGTTGCCTCATGGTCGAAAAAACTGTCCTTGTCCGCATTCCCGTGATTAAAATAGCTCATAATAAAAATGTTTCTTTTCATGACTGCGCAAGCGGGTACGACATCACCATATTTTTCTTCGACTATGAGGCCGAAAAACAGAACCATGAA
>Ga0180220_1000983_pt1 | contig 24275 bp, 22 predicted proteins | sample eDN5th37CBELigBY_FD_151335 | JGI IMG/M metagenome (GOLD analysis project Ga0180220, IMG submission 151335) | Enriched backyard soil microbial communities from Emeryville, California, USA - eDNA 5th pass 37_C BE-Lig BY (version 2) (version 2) | ecosystem: Environmental > Terrestrial > Soil >...
CAAGTAAGCAATGTTGGTTTCGCCGCTCAGGAACCACAGCAGCTCATGCACCACGGATTTGACGTGAATCCGTTTCGTCGTCAGCAGCGGAAATCCTTCGGAAAGATCGAATCTCAGCTGTCTTCCAAACACCGAGATCGTGCCCGTTCCCGTCCGGTCTTCCTTCGGCGTTCCGTTCTCCAAAATATCCGTAAGCAAATCCAAGTACTTTTTCATTGTTCGTATTCAATCCTTCCAGTTCGCTCTATCTGCCTTATCCGAATCAGCTTGAGGCCGAGATGCCTTGTCTAAAGGCAGGTCAGCCTTGCCTAAGCTCTGATCAAGCAGTTTTACCAAAAAACCTTTTTACTAGTTTACCATGCCCCAAAGCTGCTCGAAAATAGATAATTTCATCCTGCAATCTTTGAAACGTTCGGAAAATGTTATAGTTATCACGTTTTTTACGCCGCTATGTACTTAAAATCGGAAGCAAATGCAAAAACAAGAGCCTGCTTTACGCAAGGCTCCTGTTTCATAGCAATTATTTATTGAACCGTCATTATCTGCGCGGTGCAATGACATGGATCGGGTTGCCAAGCGCAAGCTCAGCCGTTTCCATCACGATTTCGCCCAGCGTTGGGTGAGCATGGATGGTCAAGGCGATGTCTTCAAGCGTAGCGCCCATTTCGATGGCAAGACCAAGCTCAGCGATCAGGTTCGAAGCTTCGATGCCGGCAATGTGGCAGCCCAGAACCAACTGCGTTTCTTCGTCGAAAATCAATTTCACGAAGCCGTCGGCATTGTTCAGGGACAACGCGCGGCCGTTACCCGCAAACGGGAATTTGGCGGCTTTGGCTTTATAGCCTTTTTCTTTCGCTTCTTTTTCGGTGTAACCTACGCTTGCGCACTCAGGATCAACGAACGCTACCGCAGGAACCACTTTATAGTCGACGACGGAAGGATGTCCGGAAATCGCTTCAGCAGCCACTTTGCCTTCATAAGAAGCCTTATGCGCCAGCGCTGGTCCCGGAACGACGTCGCCGATGGCGAAGATGTTCGGCTTGTTGGTGCGTCCTTGATGGTCGACTTTGATGAGTCCGCGGTCGGTCATTTCGATGCCGATCAGGTCCAGACCCAGGTCTCCGTCGGTGTTTGGACGGCGTCCAACCGTTACGAGCAGGTAGTCTGCCGTCACTTCTTTCGTTTCGCCGTTCACCGAATATTTCACCGTAACGTCTTTATCCGTTTGCTCTGCGCTTTCCGCTTTTGCATTCGTGATGATTTCGACGCCGGTTTTGTTCATGCTCTTCACGACGAGTTTCGTCATGTCCGGATCGAATCCGTTCAGGATCGTGTCCATGCCTTCGAGGATCGTTACCTTCGCGCCGAATTTCGAGAACATTTGGCCAAGCTCCGCGCCGATGTAGCCGCCGCCGATAACAACGAGGCTCTTCGGAATTTCAGGCAGGTTGAGCGCTTCTGTCGAAGACAAAATGCGTCCGCCGAACGGGAATGCTTTCAGCTCGATCGGACGGGAACCCGTCGCGATGATGCAGTGTTTGAAACGGTAACGAGGAGATTCATGCTCGTTGAAGCAGCGTGCCTCGTTTTCGCTGATGAACATGCATTCGCCATGGAAAACTTCGACTTTGTTGCCTTTCAGCAGGCCGGCAACGCCGCCGGTCAGCTTTTTAACGACGCTGTTTTTGAATTCCTGGGTTTTAGAGAAATCCACTTTGACGTTTTCGACGGATACGCCGAACGCGTCCGCATGTTGAGCCGATTCGTATTGGTGTGCCGCAGCGATCAACGCCTTCGAAGGGATGCATCCGCGGTTCAAGCACACGCCGCCGACTTCGGATTTGTCCACGATCAGCACTTTTTGACCCAATTGCGCAGCGCGGATGGCGGCTACGTAACCGCCGGGACCCGCACCAATGACCAGTGTGTCGATATCGAGAGAAGCGTCTCCTACTACCATGTCTTATACCTCCATGACCAGCAGCTCAGGGTTGCTGAGCAGCGATTTGATATAGTTCATAAAGTTTTGAGCCGTCGCGCCGTCGATGATGCGGTGGTCGAAGCTCAAGGACAGAGCCATGACCGGAGCGGCTACGATTTCGCCGTTTTTCACGACAGGTTTCTCGGTGATGCGTCCGGTACCCAGGATCGCCACTTCAGGGAAGTTGAGGAGCGGCGTAAAGAACATGCCCCCGGCGGATCCGATGTTGGTGATGGAGATCGTGCTGCCTTTCATTTCGGCCGGAGTCAGTTTGCCTTCACGGCCGCGTACCGCAAGGTCGCGGATCGCGTCGGCGATCATCCAAATGCTCTTACGGTCGGCATCTTTGATGACCGGTACGATCAGGCCGTTGTCCGTATCCGTAGCGATACCGATATTGTAGTACTTTTTGTACACAATCTCGTTGTTTTCTTCGTCGATCGTCGCGTTCAATGCAGGGAATTGGCGGGAAGCCGCAACCAGCGCTTTGACGATGAACGGCAGATAAGTGACTTTCGTGCCTTTTTTCTCGGCGATCGGTTTCATGCGCGTACGGAAGGCTACCAGCTCTGTAACGTCCACTTCGTCCATAATGGTAACGTGTGGCGCCGTGTAAGCCGATTTAACCATCGCATTGGCGATCGCTTTGCGGATGCCTTTGAACGGCACGCGTTCTTCTTCTGCGCGAGGATCAACCGCAGGAGCTGCCGCGGATGCTGCCGGAGCGGCTTTTTCCTCTTTTGCTGCCGGAGCGGCTGCTTGGCCTCCGCCGTTTTTGAATGCTTCGACGTCTTCTTTGGTGATTTTGCCGTTGTTGCCTGTGCCTGTCACTTGAGTGATGTCAACGCCTTGTTCGCGCGCGAATTTGCGTACGCTTGGCGTAGCCAGCACTTCTTTGTTCGGAGCCGCAGGAGCCGGAGCGTTTTCCCCGCCTTGTTTAGCCGCTTCAGGGCTGTTTTGGGCCGGAGAAGAAGTCGTTTCCGCGCCGCCTTGAGCCGCGTCGGCTTCCATGGAATCATGGTCCGCCGCAGGAGCGTCCTGTTCCGGAAGTTCGCCTTCCGCATCGATAATGGCAACGACCTCGCCTACGCGGCACACTTGTCCGTCCTTGGCGAACACTTCCTGCACCGTACCGTTCACCGGGCAAGGAACCTCGACCACCGCTTTGTCGTTTTGTACTTCCATGATGATGTCGTCGTCTGTTACTTTATCGCCCGGCTTGATGTGCATTTTAATAATTTCGCCCTCATGCAAGCCTTCGCCCAATTCCGGGAACCGATATTCAAATTTTGCCACCTTCACTACCTCCTATCAAAACTCTTTCTCTTAGAATTCCATGACTTTGTTGACTGCAGCGATAATCCGAGCCGGTGTAGGAAGCCATGTGTCTTCGATTTGCGCAAATGGATATACCGTGTCCGGAGCCGCTACGCGGAGAACAGGCGCTTCCAGGTGCAGTATGGCTTTCTCGTTGATTTGCGCGATGACTTCTGCGGCAACGCCGGAAGTTTTTTGCGCTTCCTGAACGACGATGGCGCGGTTCGTTTTCTTCACCGAAGCGACGATCGTATCGATGTCGAGCGGATTCAGCGTGCGCAGGTCGATGATTTCGGCTTTGATGCCTTTCGTTTTTTCAAGCTCTTCGGCAGCTTTCGTCGCCGTGTGAACCATCATGCCGTAAGCGATGATCGTCACGTCGGAACCTTCGCGAACGACGTTCGCTTTGCCGATCTCAACCGTGTAGTCCTCTTCAGGAACTTCCGCGCGGAACGCATGGTACAGGTTCAAATGCTCCATGAAAAATACAGGGTCGTTGTCGCGGATCGCCGCGATGAGCAGGCCTTTAGCGTCGTAAGGGTTCGAAGGCACTACCACCTTAATACCCGGAGTTTGCACCGCCAAACCTTCCAGCGAGTCGGTGTGCAGCTCAGCAGCTTTAACCCCGCCGCCGAAAGGCGTGCGGAACACGATCGGAGCGTTGTAACGGCCGCCGGAACGGTAACGCATGCGCGCCGCCTGCACGAACATTTGGTCCATCGCTTCGAAAATAAAGCCGACGAACTGGATTTCGGCTACCGGACGGAAGCCTTGAATCCCCAAACCGACAGCCAAGCCGCCGATCGCGGATTCGGCCAGCGGCGTGTCGAAAATGCGATCTTCGCCGAATTCTTTCTGCAGCCCTTCCGTCGCGCGGAATACGCCGCCTACATTACCAACGTCTTCACCGAACACAATGACGTTGGGGTCACGTTTCATTTCCACGCGGATTGCGTCGCGGATTGCTTCTTTCATATTCATTTGAGCCATTGCTTCATTTCCTCCTTAACAATACAGTTCACGTTGCAATTCCAACCAAGCGCCAAGCGGATTTTCGATTATTGGAAATCGGCCTTTTGCTCTTCCAAATGTTTCGGCGTCGTTTCGAACATGCTGTCGATGAGGCCGGGAACCGTCATTTTTTCCGTTTGTTCCGCTTTTTTGATCTCTTCGTTCACTTTGGCTTTCGCTTCATCTTTGACGCGAGCCGTATCTTCTTCGGACCACAGTCCTTTTTTCTCCAGGTACTTGCCCAGACGGGTGATTGGATCTTTTGCGTTCCATTCGCCTTCTTCGTCTTTCGTGCGGTATTTGGTCGCATCGTCGGACAAGGAGTGCGGACGGTAACGGTACGTTACGGCTTCGATCAAAGTCGCGCCTTCGCCTTTGCGGGCAAGTTCAGCCGCTTCCTGAACAGCGCTGATGACGGCAAATACGTCCATTCCGTCGATTTTAACGCCACGGATGCCCGCAGCTACCGCTTTATGGGCTATGGACAATGCTGCCGTTTGTTTCGAGAAAGGAGTTGTAATGGCATAACCGTTGTTTTGCACAAAGAAAATGACCGGAAGTTTGTAACGTCCAGCATAGTTGAGGCCTTCGTAGAAGTCGCCTTCCGAAGAACCGCCGTCACCGGTGTAAGTGATGACCACTTGTTTTTGTTTTTTCAGCTTGTAACCCATCGCGATGCCCATCGCGTGCAAAATTTGCGCGCCGATGATGATTTGCGGCATCAATACGTTGACGCCTTCCGGAATTTGGCCGCCATGCTGATGGCCGCGGGAGTACAGGAACGCTTGATACAAAGGCAAACCATGCCATACGATTTGCGGCATATCGCGGTAACCAGGGCAAATGAAGTCGTCTTTTTCCAATGCAAATTCGCTGCCGACCATCGTTGCTTCTTGACCGGATACCGGCGCGTAGAAGCCCAAGCGTCCTTGACGGCCCAAGTTAACGGCGCGATCGTCCCATGTGCGGGTAAATACCATGCGGTACATAATTTCTTTCAGTTGATCATCAGTAAGGTTAGGCATTTTATCTTCGTTAATGATTTCACCTTCGGGAGAGAGCACGGAAAGCGCTTCGACTTCCTCGGTATACACTTCATAAGGCACCTTGCTCATTATCTTCACCTCAATAAAAAAATTTGAATATCATGCTCTGCTGTTATAGAATTATTATACACCTGTTTTACTCGATTCGTCAAAGCAATTGCGGATAAATTTCGAAAACATCGAGTTTTGTATGTATAACAGAGTGCCAATAAAAATATAACAGTTTTCATTCGTTTGACAAAAGCGTGGATATTCCCACATGATGGAAACCGGATGACAGCGCTTTTTTCAAGGCGAAAAATCAACCGCGAGAAGGGTGAACACGGATGACGGATTCAAAATATTTGAAAAGAACCATTCATAAGGAACAAATCGAAAGCCGGTTTTTGAATGAAACACGCCATCTGCGCGTGTACCTCCCGCCCGGCTATAACGAAATTTTGAGCTACCCTGTCGTCTATTGTCAGGACGGCGAAGAATTTTTTAACTTCGGACGCATAGCGACGACCGCCAACCAATTAATATTGGATGGACATACGGAACCCTTCGTGATCGTAGGGGTCGAGGTGGACACTTCGGTCCGCACCGAAGAATACGCGCCGTTCGGCAGCCGGTTCGACGCCTACACACGCTGCTTCGCAGAAGAGATTATTCCCTTCATCGAAGCCAAATATCCCGTGCGCCGGGAAGCATCCGAACGGGTATTGGCCGGCGATTCCCTCGGGGGAAGCGTCTCCCTGCACTTGGCCATCCGGTATCCGGAGCTGTTCCGGCGCATCATCAGCCTTTCCGGCGCCTATTATCCGGCTTCCCAGGACATTTACGAGGCGCAGGACGACTTGTCCTGGCTTGATATCTATATGATTGTCGGATTGCAGGAAACGGCATTCGAAAGCGATCACGGCATCCACAACTTCGTGGAACTGAACCGCCAGACCCGCGAACTCCTGCTGGATCGGGGAGCAAAAGTAGAATACGCCGAAAAAGACGGCAAACATCTATGGGGATTTTGGCAAAAAGAACTGCCGGATGCGCTGACGTACTTTTTCCGCGCTTGATCCCGAACAATCCCATCCACGAAAACTAAGAAAAACCTCTATAGACGTACTTTCATAGAAGACAGACCGCGTTTAAAGATGGTTTTACTTGAAATATGCGGGAAGAAATCGCTCTGTAGTTTATACTTTGTGATATTATGAAAAAGGTGAACTGAAGACGTACGCTGCCTAACGGCACAACGATCCTTTGGTTCACCTTCTTTTTATTAAGAACCTCCTCCTCTCATTTAAAAATGATTGCGTTTTCATTGTTTTTCCGAAAAAACGGCATCATTGCCGCCTTTTCATAAAAACTCACATGATCTTTTCCAAATCCCCCGGCAGGTTACAGCTTCTCGGAACGGATTTTTTCTATTAACGCTTCGCAGCCGGCATTGATCATGTCGTATACCTGCTCAAAATTCCCCGTGTAATACGGGTCCGGCACTTCCCGAAGCTCATGCTCCGGCAATAAGTCCATAAATTTGAGCAAACGTTCCGTTTTGGCTCCCTGAAGCTTTTTCACGTTTTCGAGGTTGCTGTTGTCCATGCACACGATGTAATCAAATGTTTCAAAATCCGGATTTGCGATGCGGCGGGCCGTAATGCCTTCGTAACCGATCCCATGCTCGTCCAGAATACGGCGCGTGTCTTGATGCGGCTTTTGGCCCAGGTGCCAATCCCCCGTTCCGGCGGAGTCCACCGAAATCAGGCTTTCCAACCCGGCTTGCTCGACCTGATGTCGCATGACGGCTTCGGCCATCGGCGAACGGCAAATGTTGCCCAAACATACGAATAATACGGATACCATAGTTGTTGATTGCCTCCTCTGTTATGCCGTCTTCCGGCTGTGTTTGCCCTTGTTTCCCTGTACGGATAGATCGGTCGAAGAAGACATGTGAAGCGAGCGCCGCGGAAGTTTCCATTTATAATGTACGGAAAGCATGCGCAGCAGGACGATCGCCGCAAAGAGAAGAACCGCCTGCCAGGTCGAACGAACCCAGTCGAGCCCGATGATCGCGCCGGCAATCGCCGCCCATACGGCATAGATTTCATCCTTGAGCACGAGCGGCTTGCGTCCCGCAAGCAAATCGCGGATAATTCCGCCGCCGATGCCCGTCATCACCGCCGCAACGACGACGGCTGACAGCGGATGATGCATGTTTTCGGCATAAAGCGCCCCTTGAATGGCAAAAGCCGACAAGCCGATGGCATCAAAAAACGCCTCCGTCCGCTTCCAATGCTTGATCCACCCCAAAGGCAGCAGGAACGCCACGATAATTGACAAAATCGCCAGCTTGATGAGCAGGCCTTGGCTCCATAGCGTCGTAACGGGCACGCCGATCAGCACGTTCCGGATCACGCCTCCGCCGAAAGCCGTGACGAGCCCCAGCACCAGGATGCCCAGAATGTCGTATTCCTCCTCCATGGCGACAAAAGCTCCCGACATCGCAAACGCGATCGTTCCGATGATGCTGAATATTTCAAATGCATGCATGTCCAATTTCTCTCTAACCTCTCCCCTATCCTATGTCTCCATTATTGTAGTCGTGCCCGCCCGGGTTGCGCAAGATCGATTTTATCTTTTTGGATTTTTGCGGACTCCTCCTTTATACTGGAATCACGGCTTGATAGGAAAGATATGGACTTAGGGGGAAACGTCGATGAACAATAAACGCGTCGTTATTTTTTCCGGGGGGGATCTGTATCCCCAATACATAAACGAAATACAGCCGACGGATTACGTCATAGGAGCGGACAAAGGAGCGTTGTTTTTGATTCGTCACGGCATCAAACCCGATCTGGCCGTCGGCGACTTCGATTCGATTTCTCCCCAGGAGCTGAAACGCGTAAGATCGGAAAGCGGGAAGATCGTCGAATGCGATCCGGTCGATAAAGACCTGACCGACACCGAACTTGCCATTGAAATGGCGGCTAGGCAAGAACCCGGCTTTATTTTGCTGATCGGCGGGACGGGAACGCGCATGGACCATACGCTGGCCAACGTGCAGATGCTGAATCGGGCGCTCCAGCATCAAATCCAGTGCGCCATCATGGATCGCAACAATTACATTACGTTAACCGGCTCCCAAATCGAAGTGCTCGACCGGGGCTACAAATATGTATCTTTGCTTCCGATGACGCCGGAAGTCACGGGCATCACGCTCGAAGGATTCCTATATCCGCTCGATGATGCGACGCTCAAATTGGGAGAGTCCCTCGGCATCAGCAACGTGCTTCTTGGAGAGCGCGGAAGAGTCAGCATTACCGGCGGACTTTTGCTCGTGATCCAAAGCAATGATTAAAAGCAATGATTAAAAGCAATGACTACATGATCGAAATAAGGAGAAAAGACTGCCATTGAAAGAGTTAAAATGGTTACAGCCTATCGAATTCGCAACATTAAAAAAGACCTTGGAAAACCCTTGTGTATCAAGGGTTTTTCTTATTTCTCCCAACCTGTTCCAATCAATTTCTTAATTTTTTGTAACTTTTAATCGTTTTTTAATAAAAAAGGAAATTTCTTAGAGTCCCAAGGGTTTGAGTCATGACATCCATATTTTAGGATGTTACAAAACTGTTATACTCGGAATCGAGCCTGAAAGAAAACGAAATTTGGAGGTAATCACAACATGAACCAAAAACATCTTTTCCAAAAATTAGTAGCCGTAGGGCTATGTGCATCGATAGGCATCACGGGAATGCTGGCAACGGGAGCATCCGTAACGGAAGCATCCTCTTCCAAGTCCGTAACGGCTTCTTCTTACTCTTCTTCCAAAGGCCAAGCTATCGTCAATTATGGCAAAAAATTCAAGGGTACGCCTTATAAATTCGGAGCTTCCACGAAAACGACACGGGTATTCGACTGCTCCTCGTTCATGAAATACATTTTCGGACATTATGGAATCAAACTGCCGCGCACGTCCGCACAACAATCCAAAGTCGGCGTAGCGGTATCCAAATCGAACCTGAAACCCGGCGATCTCGTATTCTTCTCCAGCGGCAGCAGAGCCAACGGCCACAACGTAACGCACGTGGCAGTGTATGCGGGCAACGGCAAAATCCTGCACACTTACGGCTCCCCTGGCGTCACGATCTCCGATTTGAACTCCGGCAACTGGAAAAGAACTTACCTGAAAGCTCGTCGGGTATTGTAGTCATCATATTAGAAGGCGGTAAGCTGAAAGCTTACTCGCCTTCTTTTATTATATAACCGACTCCCCGCACGGATTGGATCATTTTTTTGCCAAAACCCTTATCCATTTTGGTGCGAAGATGCCGGATGTAAACATCCACCACATTCGTCCCCATGTTAAAATCGTAATCCCAGACCTCTTTTAAAATGTCCTCCCGGGTGCACACCTGGTTTACATGACGCGCCAAATAAAGCAGCAGATCAAATTCCTTTACGGTCAGCTCAATATATGTCTGTCCTCTTACGACCTTGCGGCTTGCGGGATCGATAATCAAGTCGCCTACCGTCACTTTTTGGCGGCTTCGCTCATGTTCGATGCGAAAAATACGCAGCAGGTTCCGGATTCTTGCCAGAAGCTCGTCGTTTGACACCGATCGGGGCACGACATCGTTTGCTCCGGCCTCCAGCCCTTCTATGACCGCTTGCTCATGATAAGGATCTTCAAAAATAATGATCGGGAACGGCCGATCCGCTTGCTCCCGGAGCAGAGCCTTCAAATATTTGGACAACGAACTGCCCGCATATTCCGCCCGGTCCAAAAGCAGCAAATCGATCGACTGCTCGCCGATGGCTCGCAACGCCTCATATTCGCCGGGAACGACCGTAATCTCGAATTCGTTTGACCGGAGTGCCTCAATGAGGCCGCTCTGGTCGAAATATTCGCCTACCGCCAACAGTCGTTCATGCATCATATCACCCGAATTTCCGCTTGTTGTCCGTTTGAACGCTTTCCATAGGGTTGCCGTGCAGCATAAAAACCATTCCCGAAAGAATGGTTTTTATTTTGCCGCATGATAATTTTTAGATCAGGATTTTGCAAAATTCGATTCCGGCCGCTCCAGGGTACAATATATAGACAAATTAAACCGTTTCGCTCTATCTGTTGCTGATTGGAAGTCGCTTTTTGGATTTTTGCAAAACCCTCAGACATTAACCAAAATAACGGTGGTAAATCGTTCTTGCTTCGGCAATGTCTTTCGTTCCGTGAATAAGCGCCCTTCCATCCGCAAAAATAACGAGACGTCTGGATCCGGTCGTAAACGATACGAGGAACGGGTTGCTTTCCACTTCCCCTTCCCCAAGCTTGGACAACCTCTTTGCCGTTTCCTCGAGGTTCAGGGTTTGTTTCTTCCCGGGACGGATCTGCACCGTGTCCCTTCCGCATAACACATCCGTTTTTTCCAGATTGGATGCCGACAAATAAGGATAAGTCCGCGCATCTCCGCACGATAGGCAATCCGATTGCCGCGCATGCTTCACGCCCATGGACATCTGCTCATTCCGCCAAAGATCAAACGTAAGCAGCTTATCGCGAAGCGCTTCCGGATGTCCGCTAAGCAGCTTCATGGCCTCGGCCGTTTGATGCGCCGTTACCACTTGGACGGCTTGAGGGATGATGCCCGCAGTATCGCAGGTATCTCCTCCGAGCGGAACCGTGCCGAGCAGGCAGTTCAGGCAAGGCGTCTGCCCCGGCAAAATGGTGTACGTGATCCCGTAGCTCCCGACGCATCCGCCGTATATCCATGGAATTCGATATTTTTGGGAGATATCGTTGATCAAGAGCCTGGTATCGAAATTATCCGTTCCGTCCATGATCAGATCCACGCCTTGGATGAGCGACTCCAACTCGTCTAACTTGACGTCCATGACATGACTGTCGATCCGAATGGAAGAATTGATCGCCTCCAACCTCTGTTTGGCGGCAACGGCTTTGGGAAGCCTTTGCTCGGCGTCCTTTTCGGAGAACAGCTGCTGCCTTTGCAAATTGCTCCACTCCACGTAATCGCGGTCCGCGATCGTCAGATGTCCGACGCCCGCCCTGGCAAGCGTTTCGGCAATCGATGTTCCAAGCGCGCCCGCACCGATGATCAGTACGCTGCTTTCCCCAAGCTTCCGCTGGCCTTCGGGCCCCAGGGGAGTAAAACGCTCCTGTCTGGAATAGCGGTCATTTCCGGTGCTCACATATTTCATCTCCTATACTGCCTCTGTAATAATAATTTCGCCCGCAGGCGCAAAAAAACTGCATATGCCTGCTCCCTTTTTCTCAAATGAAATGGGCTGAACGTTAATTCGAGCTTCTATGATACAAAAAAATGAGTTTCTTGACGCCGTTCTTCACTTACCAATGCTTATATTTTGAAAAAGCCGCGTTCCCTTCGGGAACACGGCAGCTCGTATGGGAAGACAAGGAATCAAACTTTTTGATGCGACCATTCTTCCACGTTCCAAATTTTCGTGACCCAATCCTCATAAAAATCCGGCTCGTGGGACACAAGCAAAATCGTCCCCTTATACTCCTGCAGGGCGCGTTTAAGCTCCGCTTTGGCTACAACGTCCAAATGGTTTGTCGGTTCGTCGAACAAAATCCAGTTGGATTCCCGCATCATCAGTTTGCACAAGCGGACTTTGGCTTGTTCGCCGCCGCTCAGCATGTTCATCGGACGGGTAATATGCTCGTTTTTCAGGCCGCAGCGCGCCAAATGCGCACGCACTTCATGTTGGTTCAAAGAAGAAAATTCATTCCATACGTCATCGATCGGCGTCAAATTGCCCGGGCGAACCTCCTGCTCGAAATAAGCGGGATGCAGAAAATCGCCCAAATACGTTTTGCCGCTGATCGGCGGTATTTTGCCTAGAATCGTTTTGAGAAGCGTCGATTTCCCGACACCGTTGCAGCCGACGATGGCGATTTTTTCGCCACGTTCGATCGTCATGCTCATTTTTGGCAGCAAAGCATGCGTATAACCGATCTCAAAGTCGATGCCTTCGAACACGACCTTGCCGCTGGCTCGGGATTCCTTGAAATTGAACACCGGCTTCGCCGCTTCTTCAGGCTTGTCGATCCGTTCGATGCGGTTCAGCTGCTTCTCGCGGCTTTTTGCGCGCCCGGAGGTCGAATAACGGGCTTTGTTGCGCTGAATGAAGTCTTCTTGTTTCTTGATGAACTCCTGCTGTTTTTCATAAGCGTCGATATGCTGGTTCTTCGAGATGTCGGCCATCTCCAGAAACTTCTCGTAGTTGGCCGAATATCTTGTCAGCTTGGCAAATTCCAGATGGTAGATCACGTCGACGACCTGATTCATGAACTCCGTGTCATGGGAAATGAGGATAAAGGCGTACGGATAGGATTTCAAATATTGGGTCAGCCATTCGATATGCTCCACGTCCAGATAGTTGGTCGGCTCGTCGAGCAGAAGCACGGTCGGTTTCTCGAGCAAAAGCTTGGCCAATAAAACCTTGGTGCGTTGGCCGCCGCTCAGCGCCGATACGTCCTTGTCCAATCCGATGGCCGACAGCCCGAGACCGTTCGCCATTTCTTCGACCTTGACGTCGATCATGTAGAAATCCCCGATTTCCAGCTGCTCCTGGATTTCTCCCATTTGCTCCAATAGCGTTTCAAGCTCTTCCGGCGTTGCGTCGGCCATTTTATTCGTAATTTCCATCATTTCCTGTTCCAGCTCGAGCAAAGGCAGGAAGGCGTCTTTCAACACGTCGCGAACGGTTTTGCCCGGCGTCAGCTTGGAGTGCTGATCCAGGTAGCCGTAACGGACCTTCGGCGTCCATTCCACCTTTCCGCTGTCTTTTAGCAGCTGCCCCGTCAAAATATTCATCAGCGTCGATTTGCCGACGCCGTTTGCGCCGACCAACCCGACATGTTCGCCTGCGAGCAGGCGGAAGGAAACATTTTTAAACAACGTGCGTTCCCCGAAATTGTGGGAGACGTTTTCAACGGTCAATAAACTCATATATACGTTCTGGCTCCTGTCTATGATAAATAGTTCTTGACTTTCTTGGCTTTCAAGTCACCTTGCCTTACAGGCATTCAAGATATCATTTTATCATAAGAAGGAGCTTTCTTGAAATATGAAAAATGGATTATCGCCCGCAGCTTTTTTCGAAATATCCGTTCGCCGCGGCTTCTTTGGCATTCGTGAAGGTTTCCTCGTAGACCAGTCCGCTGCGGCAGATGCCGCGCTCGAAGTAGCGAATGCCGGTCGCAGGATCCGTTCCGGCGAATAGATCCGGTCGTTTTACGAGCCTACCTCCGCCGAGAGCATAATTGTTTATATAACTATGGCCGACGGAAATGCCCTGGATAAACGCCATCATGCCGATATCCTGGATCGAGTTATTCCACTCCTCGCCTGTGATCGATGGCAGCGTGAACAGATACGAAATGCCGTTTTTGGCGGCAAATTCATTATGACGGTTAATGACGTTCGCCAAATCGGTCTGGATCGTTTGGACGATGGTCATTTTTTTGACCTGCTCGAACCTTTCGGAATGCGCGAGGAGAGGAACGTTTGTCGTCGCCATCATTTCCCTTTGCAGCCCCCGGCTCCATTGCCCGGCATCATGATCGTACACTTCCACTTCATTGTCCAGGGTAAAGCGAACGAGATTACCGTCGGCGTCGCCATAGGCATAAGGTTTCTTCGGGCTCCATACATGCCTGATCCTCAGGGTGTTGTCTTCTCCCCGATACTCTTCGTCCGCGTAAACGTAATATCCGTCATAGTCGATGACGACCACGGCAGGAAGGTAGTAATCCAAGGCCGCTTGAGCTTGACGATCATCCTCGATCCCCAAATTCGAATACAGGCTTTTATAAAAAACCGCCAGCGCTTGCTCCTTGTCCGCCCGAAAAAATTTCGCGGAACCGTACCCGGCCTCAAACTCCTGCTTTTCGTTCCTGTTCAGCACGCTCGCTCCGTCTTGCACCGCCGTCCGCAGCGCCGCGGCATATTTAACTTCGAGAAACTGAACGCTCCGCTGGTCTTTGATATAAAACCCGCTGAGCAGGAATGCCGGAACAAAAACAAGGACAAAAACGATTGAAAAATCAGTAATCTTCATTAAGCACCATGCCTCCGTAAGGAAATGCCAGCACGGGAGCATCCCCAGAAATGGAGCCTGAAACAAAATCCATCATGATGGTTCCTGCCGTACGATTGACATTTTTGACCGTGACTTTGAAAAAATCGCCGACGTTCATCCTGTACCTTCTGGCCTCGTGATCCTTGGGCAGTGTATTATCCGGGTAGATGACAGACAAGATGTCGGTTGTGTAAAATCCTTCATATGAAACGTCCACATCGTTCTGAAACGTGTCCGGGTTTGCCGCATCCGTATAGACGGGAGTATACTTTTTATGCAGATGCTCCATTTGAACGTCGAAGACATTGCCGGTAGCTTCGATTTCTTGGCGAAAATCTTGATACATCGCCGGCGTGAGATAACCTTTGTTTCTGACGGCATCCACAAACTGGGTAACGGCATTATAGACGACGAGACGCGATAAATCGTCCTGCTTCCTGTAAGCTTCCGCCGCCGGATAGACGAACATCAGCGCTACGGCCAACAGCGCGGCGACGAACTTCGATACGGCGCTGCTCATGGATTAACCTCTCCGGGCTTTAATTGTGCAAACCGTATTTCTTTCAACAGCCCGTTCCAATCCCTTTTATAGTCGGCGCGATAACTGGCGTCCGTTTGGAAGACATTCTTCCCTGCCAGTTCCAGCGGATCCCCGGAAGTTATCTGAACGCCCTCAACCCGGATGACGACTCCCGCCGCGATTTGATCCATGGCAACCATGAATGCTTGAGTTCCGCTGTAGATTTCAGGCCGAGCGGTCGCCAACGTGGAATGAACGCTTCGTTTTTGGCCGGAAACGACAGCGGCGACTTCTTGAAGCGCCCCGTCGATTTGCCTCGTCAATCCCAATGCAAAGAAGCAGGCACTCAGAAACAGAGCAAGCATGGCGCTTAGCCCGATCATATTCTGCATGTTATGGTTCACGGTGCCCTTCCTCCCTTTTGCTGCGCATTATTGCTCGAACACAAGCCCGCGTACGACGTTCGACTTGTCTTTAATGATGCTTGCTTTGAACTTTCCGCTCGGATTGACGTATTCATTGCTGGATTCGTTCATCGTATTCCCCAAATCCCCTTCCCGATTATTAATGTCGATGACCGAGCCGTATTTGTCATCCGCCACGTTTCCGATATACAGACTGTTGCCGTACCATTGGCCGCCCCTGTTCTTCCCCGTTTTGACAAGGATGCCGAATTGATCCTTATCCCGAAACTTGCGCAAGGCGTTCGTTACCTGCGATCCGCTGATGCTTGTGCCGTCATAGACCGTAAAAGAAGCCTGGGAAAGCTCGGTCTGGATATCCGAGAAATTGTTCTGGGCCGTTTTGGTCGCTTCTTGGGCCGAGATAAACAGGATGACGACAATGGTAATGAGGGCGATGGTCAAAAAGATCCCTGCGGCAACCTTCAATGCGCTGGACGCGTTATTCATTGGACAACATCTCCTTAAATTTTTTGAATTTGTTCGTAATAGACATTCATCTGCATGAAGCTCATTACGATCAGCGGTATGACCAAATACATAAATACAAGTGCGTACATCGGCGCGAATCCGAACATTTTGCCAAGCGCCGCTTTCGTATCGATGATTTTTTCGTATTCCTGCTTGCGCTGCTCGAAATAAAAGGCCATTTCGTTCTCCAAATCGTCGAAAGCTTGCGCGATCGGAATCTTCTCCACGCAAAGGAGCAGCTTGTCTATCAATCTCTGAAATTCCGTTAACGTGACTTCGTCTCTCAGCTCGGTCAGCGCCATTTCCGCACCGTGGTCGTAATGCAGAACGCATTTTTGGATCGGCGTTTTGAAAATGATCGCGAACCGGTTCATCCATTCCAGTATTTCCTCTACCGAGATCCGCTCCATTTCCCGAAGCATGGAGATTACCGTCTGAAACTGGTAGACCTCATGCCGCATGTCCATATAGCGGATCTTCCGCTGAAAATAGAGCAGCCACAGCGGAAACTGGTACCCCGCCCAAGCCGCCAACAGGGATGCGAGAAGTTCCCACCATTTGACGTACTCTGCGTTATAGGCTTTGATCTTGGCAAGAATCCTGTTCGTGGCGCTTACCATCGTATCTTTGCTCGTTTTGACGGTTTGCTCATGCTTGACGCTCCAGCGGCTTGCAATTTCGTCGTAGGTGGCTGCGGAAGACAGGCCCACCTCTTCCATGATCTCCCGATCCTGGTCGCTAAGCCGCTGTCCTTCCGCCTTTTGTTCGCTCGATACTTGACCGAAGAAAGTCGTTCCCTCGACGGGACCGTGAAGGATTTGTTTTTTGGCCGATTGATGCAGGAACACAATTATGGTCATCGTTACGGCAAAGGTCAGCAGGAAAAATACGATTCTGCGAATGTAAAACCATTCGTACCGCAGATGGGTGCTGCTTTCCCTAAGCAAGCGGATGATTTTTGCGTACGCCGGCGACGCGGGACGCGGCGCGAAGAAAGCGGCGACGGCCCGAACGACGAAAAAGGAAGCCAGGAACTGCTCCCAGGACTTTTTCCCGGTCCCTGCACGATATGCCGTTTCGTTGTCCTGCTGGAGACGCTGAAGCAAAATAAAGGATAATATGATCACGATATAGATAGCGATTTTAGTCACGTACCCGAGCTTGCTCGTATAAAAGGCGTCCATGGCGGGAAAGCTCCCGCGTGCCCAGCGTTCGATCGGTTTGGCAAAAAACACGGGGGCAAGGGCGATGACATTCAGCCCCTTCAAAAGATAATCCAGCTTGCTTCGCCGCAGGATCTCCAAATGAATTTCCTTGGTTAGTCCTCCCAGGCCTTTCAAGTAGATGGAGCCCTGCTCCTTCACCTTATCCCCAAACTCCATGATCATATAGGAGATGCCCGCAAAAGCCTTTAGAAAACGGTTGGGAGCCGTTTCGTAATATTTTTCCAGCTCCTGCGACGGATCCTTGGCGTTCAAAGCCTCGTAAATTTTGCGCGTATGGACCGACGCCTCGTAGCCGGCGGTTTCCGCCGCTTCATACAGCGCTTCGTCAATCATTTCATGCTGCTGGTAGCGATGCCGCACCTCGGAAAACAAATCCACCATTTGGACCAGAAGCCTCTTCTCCAAACGGTTCACGTACATGTCGATCAATAAGCTGTTGATGATGATGGCCGTCAACAAAACCAGCAGCAAAAAACCGATGCTTGGATTCAACAGGAATAAAATACATGCGGAAAGGCTTAGCAGTCCAAGAATGGACAGCGTGACTTTTGCCGTTTCATGTCTCAGGCGGAATTCATCGTAAGCATGTATGGCCAGCCGTTTTCTGATCCTGCGGATGTAAGCCGACAGCAGCGGAACGCGAATCATCCCTATGTAGGACTTCTGCAAGAAGCGGTTCCAATACGCCTTCCAACCGATGCTCTTGCCTCCAGCATGTCCAAAAAAACCGGAATGCACGGCCTGTCTCTGCCTGCTGCCGACCCATGCCAAAACGGCAAAAGCAGCGGCAAACAAAACGAGGGACGAGGCCAATACGACGATCAGAATTGATTTAATCCCCATAACGTCCGCTCCAATAATGGTTTAGAAACTCAATGAAATTTTCGGCATCGGCGGCGCCCATCTGATCGGCCATCTCCAGCACGCTCCGGTCGGAAATCGGATTTGCGGCAACGTACCTGCCCTCCCTATATTCCACGATATTGCGGGAAGCATAAGACCTGCGATGCTCGTTCAGGCTGGCCTCGTTTTGCAGCTCGATCAAACGGCCAAGCATTTGTTTGACCGTTTTTGCTTCTCCCTCACCGTTTTCTGCCTGATACGCAGCTTCGTCCAGCGGGACGCACTCGGTAATTCGTTCGATATACCGTCTGCCGTCCGCATCCCTTTTCATATGGACGTCAAAGTTAATGACCTGGACCACCTGCTCTTCAGCGATGCGCTCATGATGGAACACCCCGATTTTTAGCAGCGAATTCCGCAGGGAGAACACCAGATCGCGGAATGTTTTCGCATGATGGGTGAATACGGTAAACAAACTTGCAACTTGCGACATCTGGATCATCCAGGCAGCCACCTCGTCGCTTGCCACTTCGCCCAAAATATTGACCGTGCCGTCGGTTTTCTTCTGCAAATCCAGTCCCTCTTGTCCCGTAATCCGTTCCGTTTCGCGGAAGGAAAGAATGTTTCTCCGGCTGTATATTTTTCTTAAATGAAGCTCGAAAGCCATTTCTTGGACGCGCAACGTATATGTAGGATCGATATGTTCTACCATGGCCATCAGGAGCGTCGTTTTGCCCGACCCCTGCGCTCCGGTAATGGCCGTAATCCGGCTTCCCTTCATGAGATACGCAAGCAAGCCGATCGGCAGCTCCGCATTTCCCCCGGTGATTAACTGTTCAAGCGCAGCGTTCGGAATATCGAATTTCCGTACGAAAAATGCCCATGATTCCGCAAACGGCGGCCGCACGACGACCACCCTGGAACCATCTTTCATTTCGTTGACTTTATAGCCGTTCGATTCCGACAGTTGGCCGGGGTGATTGTATTTATAAATGTTTTGGCAGACCCGTTTAAGCTCAAGTTCCGACCCGAAAGAAAGGAACGACAGATGCACCGACTTCCCCTTATAAAAGACCCAAATGCTTTCGATGGCAGACATCGGCTTGCGGCATCCGTCTTCATCAAGCAGCGGAAAGCGAAAATCCGCGCCCGAATACGTGTCGAACAGTCCATCGTCCGTGAGGATGCCGCTAACCCCGCCGCTAACGCCGTCAATGCGTTGATCACGCAAATCATCCACGACCGAAAATCCTTTATATTGCTGATAAATCCGCTGTACGACAATGTCCAGCTTTTCGTTGAAAGCAAGACCGCGGTATTCCGCCATAAAAATCCGGTCGATATCTTCCGCGGTGACCGCATATACCGGTTGTTCGCCGTAACCTTCAAGAATGCGCGGCTCCGCGAGTCCATAATGATCGAACAAAGCGGATAACGCCTCCGGACCGTATTGCTTTTGATATAAATAAAAAATGATTTCGAATTGATCCTGCGGCGTCAACCGTCCGATATCCTCAAAAGGAATGGCATCTTGAATGCGCTCTTCATTGAGTCCGAAGCTTTTGACCAGAAGATCCGCCATAAACTGCTTCACGTATTGTTTTTCCCGCACGTCGCCGGAAATGCAGTCCTTCAGCGCTTTACGCAGTTCGCTTCGTTTATTGATTCTCCGCTTGTATTCCTCTTCGTGAAGACCCAGGTCGGTGAGCTGCCTGTGCGTAAGCTCATGCAGCGTTTCTTTGACGAATTCCGTCATCGTTTCAATCGTAAATTGCTTCCCTTCCGCTTGGTTTACAGCCTGCGGACGACGGTAATCGAGCCATTTGACGTAGAGCAGAAGGAGAACGAACAGCATGATGAGCGCGATCATCAAAAAGTCGACGATCATTCCGGAGCCCATTTACGCCCCCCTCTCCACAAGCTTCAGCATCGATGTCATTTCCAACTGCGTCAGCATATCTTTGGCCAATGAGCGAATGCTGGCCAGAAACGCGGCGGCCGGCTGTCGTCCATTCAGGCTGCGGCTCCGTTGAAGGAACGGAAGAATGCCGCGCATATTCCAAGCATCCAAAAAATCGGTCGTATACGGTATGCCGTGTATGCTGCCTTTATAGCCGAATCTCCGCTTGACGTTATTCAGCGTGCAGTGGGAGTATTTGTCATACCGGCCCAGCACGATGATATGGGGCTTTTCCTGAATAATCGGCGGGCAGCCTCCGTTCTTAAAAAACGAATTCAAACCTTCGATGCCTTGATTCATGCTGACCACGACCAGGTCCGACGATTCGAGCAGCGCTTGGTCTCCGCTTCCTTCCTTCGGTCTTCCGCATCCGGCATCAGCCAATACGAGATCGTAACATTGGTTCGCCACCACGCATATCGACTGAAGCAGTTGTTTCCTGTATCCCGGCATCGTTCCTTCCGGTTTGACGTTCCCTTGGACCAAGTCCAAGCGGTCGGTAAGCAAAGGAAGCGTATAATCCCGCAAATTTTCCCGGTTCAGTCTACGGTTCATGCAAAGCCTCTCCAAAGCATCCATGCCGTGATCCTGAAAAGTAACGAGTGTATGGTCCAACGCATACGCCGACGCAGGGAAGGCGCCTTCCACCCTTTCTTTGGCCATGCCGCCATGTGCAAGCAGCAATTTCAAACGGTAATCCATCGCGATGGTCGCTGCAGCCGCAGCTGCATGCGCCGAATTTCCGCTTCCTCCTTGAAGCGGGCTCCAAAATGCAATCGTACTCATGCTCTACTCCTTTCTGCATTCCTCAATGCGCGGTGCAGCCGTTTTCGATCCCAATCCGTGATCGTTTGAATGATCCCGCATAGTTGCTTTTTGTAGCCGCGGGTTAATGCCTTCATGTGGATCCTTTTCATATGCTCGTTCTTGAGTTTCAGGGAAAAATCCAGCTCATTCCACGGCAAAATGATCGGTTCCCAACTCCAGCTAACCGGCAGGCGTTCGAAATACCCTTCAAGATATGAACGTCCGAACCATTCGTCGACGGCCCTGACCACAACCTGCCTCATTTCCGGAATTACGCCTTGAGGGAAATGGCGTTTGACCGCTTCTTCCAGCCAAATCCTGCCCTCTTCAAGCGTCCAGATTTCATAATCCGTCACCCAAAAGAGCGCCGAAGCGCATACCCAATCCTCCTGCGAGCAAAACCCGATAAGTTCCAAATCGTAAATAACATAGTCATAGTGTTCCAAGCTGCCGCCATGGCTTTGAAGATAGTCTTTTAAACCGGCCGAATCCCCAAATCCGCACGCAACGTCGAATCCGGCAATTTCCGTGATGCATAACCTCTCGCCCAGCCCGCCGATAACATAGGGATACTTTCTTTTTTCGGTCGCGTCCACCAGCAGGACTTTGCTGCCTTCGGACGCAAGTATTTTGCAGATGTAAGTCAAGGTATCGCTCTTATCGCATAAGCCGGCAAAAATCCAAGTATTCAAAGATGTCCGTCCCCTTTCTTTCGATCGCCGGAAGCCTTAAGGATGATCCGAAGCCGCTGCGCCTTCCGCTGGGCTATCATTCAGGCTTTGCTCGAGCAGTTTATTTTCCTGGGTATCCTCCAGCGAAAAACTGTCCTGGCTGAGACCTGCATCCGACAGCTTGCTTGATGTTCCTGTTGCAGGAAGCGCTCCGCCGCCGTTTCCGGCAGCTGTCGTCCCATTATCCAATGGGTTGTTCCCACTGGAAGATCCGGAATGATCCGGAGAAGGAAAAGCGCTATCTCCTGGTGAATACAGTCCACCGCTTAGGCCGGAGGGCGCAAAATCAGACTCGGCGAAGCTGCGGTTCGGCCTCTGCGTGGCCGCTTTTTCCAGGTCTTTTTCCAGAGAAACGCGTACCGCTTCGGACAACTTCCGTTCCGCCTTGTTCACGATGTTCGGGTCGCTTGCGATCAGCTTCATCACTTCCTTGTTGACCGGATAGGTCGGGATCGCCCGCTCCTGCATTTCCGGCTCCACATATGTCACGGCGTACAGCTTGGCGTCGTGCAGGTAAGCATCCACCATCGCGCTGGACAAAGCCAATATCTCTTGCTCCGTCATTTGGATCCACATGGCCGGGCTAAGCAGCTTTTCGATCTTCTTTTTGGATAGAACGATGTAGTCCTGGCCCGTGGAAAATTGGATGCGAACGTCGACCACATCGCGCTCGCGCAGATTCGAAGGCAACACGATGGCCTGAATCTCTTTGTTCCGCAGATCCGCTTGAAGGGGCGCATTTTCATACACCATGGCGTCCGTAAGCGGAGTCCCCTTCTTCAGCTCGATTTTTGCAAACATCATTCCGCCGTCGCTTCCGCTTTCCAGCAGATTCGCCGGCGCCGCCCCTTTGGGCAGCTTGGCGCGCACAAGGTCTTTCGCCGTTACGGTCTCTCCCGCGGCAACATCTCTGGCAAGCGTCCATGCCGTAACCATCTGCTTCTCTTCATCAAGTTTCGCCTGTTCAAGCTTGACGATTTGCTTCCGGTATTCTTCCCTGATTTCGTTTTCTTTGGCATGATGCCGCATACCGCTAACGACCGCGTAAGCCCCAAACAATACGCCAACTGCTGCGGCCCCCGCCAATCCGGCATAGAGCATATGCCTCGTTCGCTGTCTCAGCTTTGACATTAAATTGATCATTCCCCTCTCATTCACGCGGATCAGCTGAGCCCGAACCGGAATCTCCTTCTTCGGGCCACGCCGGGCATTCCTTGGAAAACGCGGCCGAGAACCTTGTCCGTCTCTTCGCTTTTATCGAACGGATCCATCTGAAGCGGCAGCGCAAACACCTGCGAAGTGTTCAACTGCTTGCGAAGCCTTAACACGGCATCTTCCCCGGCGAGCGGCAGGAAATACATCCATTTCTGCCGGGGATACCGCGACAGGCCGTGGACCATATCCAGAATGTCCTGCTGGCGCCATTCCGCGCCGGATGCGACGATGATCGGAAAGTCCGCCCGGAGGAACTCCTCCAGCCGGTCCCGCTCCCGAAAGGTCCCGAGATCGATCACGACGAACTCGTAGCTGCCCGACAGCAGCGCAATGACGTCGCTTCTTGCCGTCTGCCGCCAATAATCCACGCCCTCCACCTCGAATTTGCGGCTGCTTGGGCCTGAGGAGATTTGTCCGTCGACGATTTGCTGGATTCTTCGGAATGCCGGCGACCTTTCGTTCATTTCGACAAGCGCGACCTTGCTGCGGCTCCGTGCCAAATAATGGCTGACGGCGATCGCCGTATGCGTCGTTCCCGTACCGCCGCTTGCTCCCATCACCGCAATGACCTGCGTGCTTTTTCGTCCCGCTATATCCAAGGCCCGTCTTAGGTCTGGTTTTATTTCCCGCCGGACGGCCGCGGCAATTTCCCCGCGTACCTCGGCAGCCGAAGCATAACGGTTTTCGGGCGCCAGCTGCAGCAGCTTGCGCATGACGGGAACGAGTGGACGCGGCAAATCAGGTCGGATGCTTTGCTCGGCTTTCTCCGTCCACTCGGTATAAGCCCCTCCGGTCGTCAAATAAAGCATCAGCGCTCCGAATCCGTACAAATCGGATCTTGCGTCGCTTTGGCCGGAACCGTATTGTTCCGGAGCCGCAAAGCCAACCGTCCCGAGCTTTACCGTGTCCTGCTCCTGTTCCTGCTTGTAGTTGCGGGCAATGCCGAAATCGATCAGCCTTAGCTCGAGCTGCTCCGTCAGCATAATGTTCGAAGGCTTTAAATCCCTGAATATGACGACCGGATCATGGGTGTGCAAATAGTCGAGAACTTCCAGCAATTGGTCCGCCAGCTGCAATATCGCGTCTACGGGAATCCGGCCGCGGTAACCGCGGAAGTATTTTTCCAGCGTGATCCCTTGGATATAATCCATCACCAAATAGGTATAGCCGTCATCGTCCGGCGGGAAAAAATCCACGATCCGCGGTAGCCTTGCATGACTCAAGGAGATCAATAGCTGCGCCTCCTCCCGTATGCTGCTGTACCGCACCGGATCGGAAACGCACTCCTTGACTGCCCAATGCTTGCCGGGCAGCTTCAAATCTTCGGCAAGATAGACATGGCTCATGCCGCCTTCGCCGATCTTGCGAACAATTTCGTATCTCCCCCCAATCGAAAGGCCTGCTCGCAGTTTGGAAGGATGATTCATGTTTGTCCCTCTCTTTCAAGACAAAAAAGGGAAAGCCCCCTGGAAAAGACGCTTACGATTTAACGTAAGGCTTTACGCAGGGATGCTTTCCCTTTATTTATCATGTGGTGAATTTGGTATCATTATAGAGCAATGGCAATATCTGTGT
>Ga0180220_1000988_pt1 | contig 24194 bp, 13 predicted proteins | sample eDN5th37CBELigBY_FD_151335 | JGI IMG/M metagenome (GOLD analysis project Ga0180220, IMG submission 151335) | Enriched backyard soil microbial communities from Emeryville, California, USA - eDNA 5th pass 37_C BE-Lig BY (version 2) (version 2) | ecosystem: Environmental > Terrestrial > Soil >...
GAAGACGAAGAAAATCGTCGCCGAGAGGATGTCGACGTCCCTCCCGGGCGCGTCGCGGCCCGCCGTTCGCAACCGATACAGGTAGCCGGCCGCAAGCGGAAGACCGAGGATCATGGTCGAGTACGCGCCGATGATCAGGAGCGACTTGATCTTCACCCGCGCGATCTCGGAGGCGTTCTCCCATGTGTAGAATTGAGAGGGGCGCGTGTTCCCTTGCTCATAGTGATGAACCGTCCACGAGAAATTATATTCAAAGAGGTTGGTGTACGAATAAAAGGGGCGGCCGTACTCGCGCGTGGTCGCGACCGCCCAGGGCAGGATCACAACCGCGACGAGCCCCGCCCAGAGGATCAGCGACAACGGTCTTCGCCGCAAGTGAAAAAGGGCGTTGAGGCCCGAGGCCGCCACGAGCGCCAGCCCGGTGTTGCGGGCCAGGATCGCCAGCCCGCCGCAGACTCCCGCGGCGATCGTCCACGAGAGCGACGCCCACCGCCCGGCGCTGTTCCAGACCTCAACGATTCCCCAGACGGCCAGGATCGAAGTGAGCGCGACGAGGCTTTCCCGAATCGCGAACCCGGCGTAGATCGCGTGGACCGGCAGAACGGCGAGCACGGCCATCGAGACCAGCCCCACGACCGAGCCGAACCGGCGCGAGGCGAACCCCCACAGGGCCGGAAGCGCCAAAAGGTTGACGACGAACCCGCACCCCTTGGCCGCGGCCACCGTCGCGTCGAGCGATCGGCCGGGCTCGACGCCGGTTAGCCGGAACGTCGTCGCGAGAGCGTAGGCGTGCAGGGGCGTCGCCCAATCGTCGAGAACCCCCTCGTTTCGACGAATTTGCGGATAATCATTAAAGAAGCTCTCAACATAATGCTTGACCGGCCCTTCGCCCCGATAAACCGACGTGGCGACCTCCAGGTAATGGCTGGAGTCGCCGGGAACCAAGGGGACGTTCCCCCCGCAGATCCAGGCCGCGGCCCGAATCGCGTAGCCGACCCAGAGGATCGTCAGGCCGATCCGAGCGTTGCGGCTCAGCCAAGGGGCGGCCATCAGACCGAGAGCGGCCAGGGACGACCAGATCGCCAGGTGCCAGCGAACGAGGACGAGTTGAGAGGGCCGGCGGATCCGGCCCAGCATCGGAATCTCGTAAAACTGGTGGGCGACGAAATCGAACGCCGGCTCGATCCAGCCGAAAGCCCGGTCTGCCCAGGCCCCGGCGAGGATCAGGATCGCCAAGGTGATTCCCGCGGCGAGCCACCGAGCCCGCGCTCGATCCGTCTGGTCCACCGCCTCGGACTCCTCCATCGTCATGGCTTGTAAGCCTTCAGCATCGCCTCGCGACGCGCCCGGAATTCGCTCTCGGGCTTCCATTCGGGGAACGCGTCCGCCTCGGCCACGCGGCGGCCAACCTCAAGGAGCAGCCGGGCGTCCTCGACGGCTCCGGACAGGTCCCAGTCGGGTTTCACCTCGTCGCTGACCTTGTGGTAGTCGTTCTTGGTGTACTCGTCGCTCTTTTGCTGGCCGTAGTCCGCTGGCTTGTCGATGAAGTCGCGGCCTCCTCCAGGGTTGAGCGCGGGAACGCCCCGCTTGGCGAACTCGAAGTGGTCGGAGCGGTAGTAATATCCCTTCTCCGGCTCGGCGTCGGGCTTGACCACGCGATTTTGAGTTTTGGCGACCTCGATCAACACGTCGTCCAGGCTCGATTGCCCCAGGCCCACGCTGATGATGTCCGAGGTGCGTCCCCAGGGGTTGGCGCAGTCGATGTTGATGATGGCCACGGTCCGCTCAAGCGGGTATAGGGGGTGCCCCGCGTAGTATTTCGAGCCGAGCAGCCCTTGTTCCTCGGCGGTGACGAACAGGAAGAGGATCGACCGCTTGGGGGCCGGGTCGAGCTTGGCGAGCCCCCGCGCGATCTCCAAGACGACCGCCAGGCCCGAGGCGTTGTCGACCGCTCCGTTGTAGATTTGGTCGCCCGAAAGCTTCGGATCGATTCCCAGGTGGTCCCAGTGCGCGGTGTAAACAACGTACTCGTCGCGCTTCTGGGGGTCGGAGCCCTCCAGCTTGGCGAGGACGTTGCGCGACTGGACCTCCCTCCGCTTCGTCTTGACGGAGAACTCGGCCTTGGTGTCGAGCGGAACAGGCTTGAACGACCGATCGACGGCGGCCTTCTTGAGCGCATCGAAGTCCTGGCCTCCCGCCTTCAAGAGCTTGGTCGCCGTGTCCAGGTCGATCCAGCCCTCGACGGCCGGGGGAGGAGGCGCGTCTTCGCGGGGGGCTTCGGCGATGTCGAAGTTCTCGCCGCTCCAGCTTCCCTGAACGACCTCGAACGGGTAGCCGGCCGGGCCCTCCTCGTGGATCAGCATGACGGCGGCGGCGCCCTTTTCGGCGGCGATCTCGTACTTGTAAGTCCAGCGCCCGTAGTAGGTCATCGCCCGGCCCTTGAAGACGTTGGGGTCGAGCTGATCCGGGTTGTTCGGGTCGGGGACGGCCGGGTCGTTGACGAGCATGATGAGGGTCTTGCCCCGGACGTCGACTCCTTTGAAGTCGTCCCAATCGTACTCGGGGGCCACGACTCCATAGCCGACGAAGATCACGTCGGAGTTCTCGACCTTGATCTCCTCGGCCGGTCGTCGCGAAACCGCCACGAAGTTCTTCGGGAATTCGAGCGCGAGCGGCCCCTCGGGAGTCTGAAACGCCCCCTGGACCTCGGTGGCCTCATAGCCGACGAGCGGGACGTTTTGGACGTAGGACCCGTCGGGGTTGCCCGGCTTCAGTCCCAGGGCCTTGAACTGTTCGGTCAGGTAGGCGACGGTTTTTTCCTCGCCGGGGCCGCCGGGGGCGCGGCCCTCGAATTCGTCGGCCGAGAGGACCTGAATGTGCTTGAGGATCGCCTCCGGCTGAATGGCGTCGAGGGCCGGTTGGAGGTGTTCGTCGGCCGCCATCGCGACCGAGCAGGCCGTCAGACCGAACGCCAAAACGCGGCGAACACGGAATTTCATCGGGTCTTGCTCCTCGTCCCAACGCGAATCGCGACGGTCGCGGCCGGCGCCGCGCCGCAAAACGCCCATGATACGCTCCCGAGAGCGACCGTGCGACGGGCGAGCCCGCGTCAACGAGCGGAACGAGTCACCCACAACCGACTGTCCCTGATCTTCGGACGGGGCCGACGCCCCCGCTCGCCTGTTGTAAGCGTCCCTTAACAACGAAAAACCCCTGAAGACCCGGCGAGGGGCCTCCAGGGGCGGGAGTAGCGCGACTCGTTCAGCTCGTTCCCGAGGGAACGGAGGAACTCAACGGAAGCCTCGACGGCTGAAGATCCGTTGGAGGATCATCATGCGGCGGGCGATGAGGTTTTGCATGCGAACCTGCGTCTGGGCCATTCGGTCCATCATGCGCTGAATGATCGGAGGCTGGTTCTCGCCGAACCGTTCGGCCAGCACGCCGACGCGCTGAGCCTGCCTTTCGATTTGAACGTCGACCCGCCGCTGAAAAAGCTGGACCGTCTGCTCAACCGCGGGCGGGACGTTGGTTTGGACCTCGAACTGGATCGAGCGGGTGGTCACGCCGCCATCTCCATCGGAGACGACGAGGGTGGCCTCATAGACTCCCGAGAAGAGCGGAATGTACTGGAGCGTCGACTGGTCGCCGGCGCCCATGAACACGCCGTCTCGGGTGATCGTCCAGGCGTAGGTCAGGGGGGTGTTCGGGTTCGAATCGGTCGCGGTGGCGGCCAGATTCACGACGTCGCCGGCCATGATCGACCCGGGGAGCGGCGCGAATTCAACGGCGGGCGCCACGGGGTCGATGGGATCGGTCGGAGTTCCGGGGTCGGCCGGAGCTCCGGGATCGGTCGGAGTTCCGGGATCGGTCGGAGCTCCGGGATCGGTTGGGTCCGTCGGGTCGGTCGGAGTTCCGGGGTCGGTTGGGTCCGTCGGGTCGGTGGGCTTGTCGTCGACGACGGTAATCGTCAACGAGTCCTCCGCCGAGTCGCCGAATTCGTCGGTGACGGTCAGGGTCACGACGTACTGTCCGGGCAGCGCGGGCGCGAAGGTGAAGTTGGCTTCATGGCCGACGCGGATGGGCAGGCCTTCGCGGGTCACGCTCCAGGCGTAGGTCAAGGCGTCTTCATCGGGGTCGTTGACGTTGGCTCCGAGGCTGACTTCCTGGTTCCGATTCACCGGATCGGCGGGAGCTCCAGTGATCACGACGGCCGGCGCGGCGTTGACGACGGAGATGTTCTTGGTGTCGGTGGCCGAGTCGCCGAAGGGATCGGCGACGGTCAGGGTCACGACGTAGACGCCGGGCAGGGCCGGAGCGAAGGTGAAGTTGGCTCCACCGCCTTCGGTGATGAGCTCGTCGTTGCGGGTCACGCTCCAGGTGTAAGTCAAGTCGTCTTCATCGGGGTCGTTGGTATTGGCTCCGAGGCTGACTTCCTGGTTCCGATTCACCGGATCGGCGGGAGCGCCGGTAATTTCGGCTGTCGGGGCGGCGTTGATGACCGTGATTTCCGCGGTCGTGGTGGCCATGGTATCGAATCGGCCTGTGGCGGTGAGCGTCACGACGTAGACGCCGGGCAGGGCCGGAGCGAAGGCGAAGTCGGGCGTGTCGCTGGTGTTGGGAAGGTCTTCCCCGTCGCGCTTCACCGACCAGGCGTAGGTCAAGACGTCAATGTCGGGACCACCGGCTTCGGAGCTGAGCGAGATCTCGGCGCCGCGGCCGACGGGGTCCGCGGGGGCGTTGATGATCGCGATCGTGGGAGCCACGTTGAGGACGGAGACCAAGAGCTGAGAACCCGCCGAGGTGTAGAGACCGGCCACGATTTCCGTCACATTGATGATGTAATCGTTCGGCGCGTTCGCGTAGTCGTGGTCCACCGAGGTTTCCGAGCTGGCGACCGTGCTGGTCGTGCCATCGCCCCAGTCGATCAGCCATTCGGTATCGGTTCCCGCGTCTTCGGCCGGCGCCAACGTGAGCGTGTAGGTGGATCCTCGATCGATGGTGGACGAACCGGAGAGAGCTGGAGCGCCGACGCCGACGCCGAATGGCGATAGGATGAGGGCGTCGCCCGTGTAGTGGGTTGGAAGCGCGTCGAACTCCGCCGCGGCGAGGCCTTGGGCGAGCGTCGCGTAGAAGTTGTGCCGAACCGGCCAGCCGTCGTCTTGTGCGCCGGTGATGACATATTTCAGCGGGGAATCCGCGCCTTCGAAGTCGAAGGTGACGTTGGCGCCGTCCTCGAGGTTGGTGCTGAAGCTAATCAGCATGGGATGGTCCATGTCGAACCCGCCGGTGCCGTCATTCAGATCCTTGTCCCAGCGGCTCGCCTCGAACATGACGCCGCCGTTGGACGTGGCGGCCTCGCCGAAACTGTTGTTTCCGGAGATGACGATCTGCTCAACCCCGATCGCATGGTCCTTCCCATACGTGGAGAAGCCGACGCCGGTCCACTCATTACCGTTGGTCGTGATGTTCGAGAGGGTTCCGACCTTGACATCGGTCATGAAGATGCCGGCGCCGGTCGTGTCCAAGACCGTCGCGTTGTCGATCGAGAAGTTGGTGACTCCGTTGAGATTGATGCCCGTTCGCCAGATGGACTTGACGGTCACGTCGGTGATGTGAAGGCCATTCAGTCCGGAGGCGTCGATCCCGTATCGGACTCCGGTGTTCTCCGTGGAGCCGACAATATCAAAACCACTCAAGGTCACGTTTGATGCGGTGGAGGGGATGTTGATGCCGCCTCGTTTGGTGAGACCCGAGACGTCGATGACGACGCGATTGTCTCCCGAAGTGTCGCCGATCAGGCTGAGGCTCTTGTTGATCGTGAGCGTCTCGACGTAAGTTCCCGGCGTGATCCGGATCTCATCGGCGTTTTCCCCCTCGGGGACGACGGACGCCGCCTTGTTGATCGCCGCCTGAATGGTGGCGAAGGCGTCGGTTCCGATCGTGGCCTGGACGCCGGAGTCACCGATCTGGACCTCAACTCCGCCGTCCAGGTCCGCCCAAGCGCCATTGACGTACAGCGTCGTGAGAAGGGCGCGTTCCTCGAGGTTTTCGAGGGCGAGGCGACGACGGCTCCGCATCTGGCGACGCCTTCGATCGTCGGCCTGACGCCGACCGGCGTTTTGAACTCGAAGGCGACCGTTGGGAAGAAGGTTGCTCAGCATGGTTCCCATCCCACAGGTGAAGTGAAGGCGCGACGACCCGCCCGCGCCGATCGGTCGGTGCTGGTCCCGGACCATCGTGTCGAATGCAACGCCAGGACTCCGCTCCGCGGCGGCCGGCGGCTCTACAAAGGCAACCCTAGGTCACGGATTGGGGGCGTCAAACCGTTTTTTAAAGCGCAAAGAGGGCGCGGGTGGCGTCGTCGCGCGCGGGGATCGATGAGCAAGCTTTTGAGAGTTGAGGGCGCGGCGTCGGCGTGAGCGAATCGGGTTAGGCGGGGCGCTCGAAGACGACGATGCTGGCGGTGAAGCCGTGGATGAAGTTTTGGCCGCCGACGGGGCCGAGCTCGCCCATGGCGAAGAAACCGGCGACGGGGATGGGGCCGAGGATCTCGTGGATCAGCCCCACGTCGTGGTTTGGCGTGTTGAACAGGCGGACGCCTCGCCCGTTGCAACTGAAGAGGAGGGCGGCGAAGGGGGTTCCCGGAGCCTCCTTGGGGCCCCGCTCTCGGGCGAGGCTTTCGCGAAGATCCTCGTGGGCGGTCTCGGCGTCGCGAACGTGGAACTGCACGGTCTGACCGACTCGGATCAGGTCGTTGATCTGAATCGCCCCCGATTCGTCGGCGCCAACGACGTTGCGGACGAGGAAATCCCCGCGCTGGAATGATTCTTGGTATTCGTTGATGACCCGGCCAATGTGAAGCCCCTGCTGGACCTTGTTGATGTCGTTTTGGGAGAGCGACTGGAAGAGGTCGCGGAGCGACTCCAGCGCGGGGCGGCGTCCGAGTTCGCGGATGACGTTTTGCTCGGCCTTGGTCACGATCATGGCGCGGCCGATGGGACGGCATCCTTGACTGACGATCGTTCGAATGGAGATCGGTCCCGAAAGCCGCGCGGCGACTGCGCCGTCGAGGTAAGTCTCGCCGTCGAGGATGAGGCGGTTGGAGCCCGGTTCCTGGCCGCCGCTGGCCATGCCGCCTACGACCCGAAGCCCCGGCAGGGTCTCGTTGACCAGTTTGAGAAAATCGTTGATGCCGAACGAGAACGGGTCGGCGAGCAGGATCAGCGTGGAGTCGTCGGGGCTCTCCAGGGTCGCCAGCGAGTGCCGGAGCGACCCGCCGCCGGGGTCGAAGCGGATCGGCTGGATCTCAAGCCCCGGCGCGATGATCGACCAGACGGCCAACGCCGGCTTCCCCTCGATCTCCCGATCCTCGCCGATGATCGATTCGCCGACGCAGCCCAAAACGCGCCGGGAGCGGCCCTGGTCGAGGAACGCCCGCGAGAGCTCGCCGAGCTTGCCGGCGTGGTGCCTTGAGCCGAACACAAGCGTCAAGTCGGCGGGGTTGTCGCCGAGGGCCTCGTCCAGACGCTCCCGAATCTGATGGAACGCCGTGTTGGCGCCGCGGGCGGTGGACAGGGCGGAGACGCACTTCATGGGCATTCCAATTCTTGATGGGGACGACGTCGCGTCTTGATCCAATCAGAGGGCCGCAAACCCGGCGCCGGCCGTCCCGGGCGACGCTCCGTGACGAGTCCGCGGGCAACCCGACTTCTCGCGGCCCCGCTTACCCAATATAATCTTTCACGAGGGGGGGCTCCACCGATACGCCGTCGGCCGTCGACGCTTTGGACCAAACCGTGGAAACCGCCTCGAAACCACCAACCCCCCGGGCGTCGCCAAAACGCGACGGCCCGCGTCGACGCCCCCCCGCGGGTTTCTCTCGTCCATCGTGATCACAACCCCAAACGGTTCGCTCGTTCGGCCAAGGTCGTCGAGCGCCGCCTTCCGAACGACCGATCCACGTCATCGGACATGATTTATGGCCTTTGATCCCAAGTACATCCGCAACTTCTCGATCGTCGCCCACATCGATCACGGCAAGAGCACTCTGGCCGACCAGCTGCTCCTGCAATCCGGAGCGATCACCCAGCGCGAATTTCGCGAGCAATTGCTAGACGACATGGACCTCGAGCGCGAGCGCGGGATCACGATCAAGGCCCGGGCCGTCGTGTTGACGCATGAGCTCGACGGCCAAACCTACGAGCTGAACCTGATCGACACCCCGGGACACGTCGACTTCCATTACGAGGTCTCCCGAAGTCTCGCCGCGTGCGAGGGGGCGATCCTCTTGGTCGACGCCACCCAGGGGGTGCAGGCTCAAACGGTCGCCAACGCCTACCTGGCCGTCGGCAATGATTTAACGATCGTGCCGGTCTTGAACAAGATCGACATGCAGTCGGCGCGCCCCGAAGACATCAAAGAAGAGATCATGACCACGTTGGGGATCGATCCCAGCGAGGTCTTGCCCGTCAGCGCCAAGACGGGTCAGGGAGTTCCCGACCTGCTCCGGGCGATCATCGAGCGCGTGCCCCCCCCGTCGGGCGATCCCTCCAAGCCGCTTCGGGCCATGATCTTCGATTCGAAGGTCGACGACTTCCAGGGCGTGGTCGTCTACGTGAGGATCGTCGACGGCGCGCTCCGAGTCGGCCAGAAGATCCGCCTGATGGCCGGCGGGACCACCCATGAGGTCATCGGCCTGGGCCGGTTCCGGCCGCGGGAGGTCGCCTGCGAAGAGCTGGGCGTTGGCCAGGTCGGCTACGTCGTGGCCAACATCAAGAAGCTGGCCGACGTCCGAATCGGCGACACCATCACCGAGGTCCCCGGCGGCGCCGCGGAGGCCCTTCCGGGCTACGAAGAGCCGGTGCCGGTCGTCTTCTGCGGCCTCTTCCCGGCCTCGCACAACCAGTTCGACGACCTGAGAACCGCCCTCCAAAGGCTGGCGCTGAACGATTCGAGCTTCACGTTTGAGCCCGAGACGTCCGACGCGCTCGGCTTCGGCTTCCGTTGCGGGTTTCTGGGGATGCTCCACATGGAGATCATCCAGCAGCGGCTCGAACGCGAAAGCAACCTGGCGCTCGTGCAGACGGCGCCGAACGTCACCTACGAGATTCTCAACCGCAAGGGAGAGGTGTTCCACATCTCAAACCCGACCCGGATCCCCGACCCCGGCGAGATCGAGGAGTTTCGCGAGCCGATCGCCAAGATCAACTTCATCCTGCCGAGCGAGAACATCGGCGCCATTATGCAGTTGTGCGAGGATCGTCGGGGAACCTACGTCAAAACCGAATATCTTTCGAGCAGTCGGGCCATCCTGACGTATGAGCTGCCGATGGCCGAGATGATCTACGACCTGTACGACAAACTCAAAAGCGCCACCCGCGGCTACGGGACGATGGACTACGAATTGCTGGGTTATCGGGCCGATGATCTTTGCCGGCTCGACATCCTGGTGGGAGGCCAGAAGGTCGACGCCCTCTCGATCGTCGTTCACCGAGCCCACGCCGATCGCCGGGGTCGGAAATTGGTCAAGAAATTGCGTGGCGAGATCGATCGGCACCAATTCGAGGTGGCGATTCAGGCCGCCATCGGTAGTCGGGTGATCGCCCGCGAGACCATTTCAGCCCTGCGCAAAAACGTCACCGCCAAGTGCTACGGCGGCGACATTTCGCGAAAGCGGAAGCTGCTGGAGAAGCAAAAGGAAGGCAAGAAGCGAATGAAGCAGGTGGGCAACGTCGAGATCTCGCAGGAAGCGTTCTTGTCGGTTTTGGATGACAGCGAGGATTGAGCTTGGGAAGGGGGCGGGGCCGTCCGGTTCGGTCTCGCCCGCCCCACCCTCCGCTCCCTTGTTCTGGACGCCGGCCTTGATGGCGGCGGACGAAGTCCCATGAGCACTCCATCGCCGATCCCCGATTCTCCCGAGCCGGAGAACCTTTCGGCGGGAGTGATCCGCCAAACGGTGGAGCTGCTCGTCTTGCTCTGCGTGGGCGTGCTCTCGTTTCGGGCCTTCGCGGCCGAAGCCTACGTCGTGCCGACCGGTTCCATGGCGCCGACCCTCCTGGGGCGCCACCTCGAACTGACCTGCCCCAGCTGCGCGTTCCGCTTCGACGTGGGAGTCGACGGCGACGACGAGGCGCGGTTGCCGAGGCCGGTCTGCCCAAACTGCGGCCAGCACGATTTCGACCAACACCCCGGCGTCGTCCGGGGCGGGGATCGCGTCTTGGTTCAGAAGTTTCTCTACGAATTCCGAACTCCCAGACGCTGGGAGGTCTCCGTCTTCCAGTATCCGGGCGACCCCTCGCAAGCGTACGTCAAGCGCGTGGTCGGCCTGCCCGGCGAGTCGGTTCAAATCGTCGGCGGGGACGTTTGGGTCAACGGCCGTCCGGCGCGCAAGAGTCTTCAAGACGTTCGCGCGACGCGGGTCCTGGTGCATGACGGCCGCTACGCCTCCGCCGATTCCAACCGCAATCCGCGCTGGGAGTTCCGCCGAGGGCCGACGCTTCAACTCGAGCCAAGCGGTTGGTCTCGGGCGGCGGCCGGGTTCCGCCACGAATTCGTGGACTACTCGGGGGTCGATTCGGACGACTGGCTCATCTATCGCCATTGGGACCCGATCTTGGAGCGCTACGGCCCGGTTCGCGACCATTACGGCTACAACGGCGGCGAGGTGAATTCCGACAACGTCGTCAAGGATGTCGGCATCGACGCGCGCGTGCGGATCGGCCCGGAGATTCAGTGCCTTTCGATCATGCTTCGGTCGGCCGGAGATCGGTTCATCGCGCGGATTCCGGTGGGGAGCGACGACTCGGTTCGCCTCACGCGCAACGGGGTCAGCCGGCGGGTCGAGCTTCGAGACAATCCCTTGGCGGCCTCGTCGGGCGAGGAAAGCGAGCATCGGATCGAGGCGTCGGTCTTTGACCAACGCCTGCTGGTGGCCATCGACGGCGAATTGGTGTTTGAGCCGTTTGACTATGACGATCCGGTCGAGGCTCGCTCCAACGACGAGTCCCCCGTGGCGCTGGGCGTTCGGGGCGGCGGCGTGGACGTTCCGGAACTGAAGATCTATCGAGACATCCACTACACCAGTTCGCTTGGCGCGGTTCACCGCCACCCGCACGGGATCTCCGAGCCCTACGAGCTGAAGCGGGACGAATATTTCGTTCTCGGAGACAACAGTCCGGTCTCCAACGACTCCCGCTTCTGGGCGGCGGGACCCGTCGTCCCGCTCTCGATGTTCGTGGGGAAGCCGTTTTTGGTCCACCTGCCCGGGCGGGTTGTGCCCCTCGAGGTCTTTGGTCGACCGCTTTACTGGATTCCCGATCCGCGTCGAATCCGTTACATTCACTAGGAGAGCCGGAACTTGGGCCCGGGGCGCTCGTCTCCCGCGGCCGAACGAATTCGAGAAGCGCGACGGGCTCGGCCGGGGCTCACGAAGGGCCGTCGCTGGGAAAAGAACCAAATCAATATGCCACGGACAACCCCCACGAATTCCTCGGGTCCCGTTTCCGGACGATCCCCGGCGCGGTCTCTTGGAGCCTCGTCGTCAGCCGACCCCCACAAGGGAGAGGGCTATCGCGAAACGGTCGAGGCGATCGTCGTGGCCGTGATCCTGGCCCTGGTGGTCCGAGGCTTCGAGGCCCAGGCGTTCGTCATCCCCACCGGCTCGATGGCCCCCACCCTGATGGGCCGGCACAAAGAGGTGACGTGCCCGCAGTGCGGCTTCGTCTACTCGGTCAACGCCTCCGAGGAGGTGGAGGGAGGGCCCTACGCCCGTCGAGTCTACTCGGGGATTTGCGTCAACTGCCGGTATCAGGCGACCCACCTCGACGACGAGCCGAGCTTCAAGGGGGACCGGATTCTGGTCTCCATGTTCCCCTACGAACTTCCATTCCTACCCAGCAACGCGTCGCCCAGGCGCTGGGACGTCATCGTTTTTCGATACCCCGAGGAACCCGAGGTCAGCTACATCAAGCGCCTCGCGGGGCTTCCCGGAGAGACGGTAAAGATCCATCACGGCGATGTTTACGTCAAGAAGAAGGGCGAATCCGAGTTCCGGCTTCAGCGCAAGCCGCCGAAACATCAGCAGGCCATGCGGATCGCCGTTTACGATGATCGCCACCAGTCGCGCGCGACGGCCGGTCGCGACGAATGGCGACGCTGGGCCCCCGAGGAGTCGGGAGGGTGGAGTTCGCCCGAACCCGGGGTGAGCCGGTACCAGAACGACGAGCCGACCGAAGAGTGGGTTCACCTGCGATACCGGAACCTGGTTCCCGATCCTGAACAGTGGGACGACCTGATCAACGGCCGGACCCCGCGGCGCGCCCCCCGCGCCAGCCTCGTCACCGACTTTTACTCGTACAACACGGGCCTCACCGCGGAGTACTCGAACCTTCTCGAAGAGCTTCGGGGAGACTCGGAGGGCGCCTGGCTTCAGCCGCACTGGGTCGGCGACCTGACCCTCTCGGCCAACGTCGAGGTCGCCTCGCCCGGCGGCGAATTGAAGCTGGAGCTCATCAAGGCGGGCGTCGCCCATCAATGCCTGATCGATCTGGCGACCGGCAAGGCGCGGTTCGTTCGCGGAGCCGAAACCCTGGGCGAAGAGTCGACCGGGATGGCGAAACCCGGCCGATACGCCTTGGAGTTCGCCAATGTCGACGATCGCCTCTTGCTGAGCGTCAACGGCTCTTGGATCGGTTCGGGCTTCGAATTCGATTCGGGCGAAGGGCCGCCGATTCCGACGGCCGCCGACCTCGCCCCCGCGGCGATCGGCGTTCGGGGGGCCTCGGTCACGGCGAGCGACCTTGTCTTGAATCGGGACATCTACTATACCCAGACGCCGGGGAGGAGCGATTACGGGCCGGTCTGGGAGGAGCGATACCCCCGAACCCCCGTCGAGCTGTTCGATTTCCTCGCCGATCCCTCCCGATTCGCCGACCTGGCGCGGACGCGCCAAATTGAGTACGAGCTGGGGGATGATCGGTATCTGATGATGGGAGACAACAGCCCTCGAAGCAAGGACAGCCGAGGATGGGCCTCGGCCGACTGGCAATGGGACACGGTCAACCGGCAAAGCTGGGAGGTTCCCCGGGAGCTGGTGACCGGCAAGGCCTTCTTCGTCTATTGGCCCCACGGCGTCCCCTTCGGTCCCGACATCCGACTTGGTCCCGACCTCCGCGTCCCGTTCCGGCCCTACCTGGAGCGGATGAGGTGGATTCGCTGACGGCCCGAGACGCGTCCCGATTTCGTCCACGATCACGGAGGATCGAGCGATGGCCTTGCTGGAAGTTCGCGACTTGCAAAAGTGGTACGGCCGCCGCCAGGTCGTCAACGGCGTCTCCTTCGACGTGGAGCAGGGGGAGGTCGTCGGCCTGCTCGGCCCCAACGGCGCCGGCAAGACCACCAGCTTCCGGATGACCATCGGCCTGATCGACTCCAACGGCGGCACCGTGACGTTCGACGGAAGGGACGTCACCCGATTCCCGATGTACCTTCGCGCCCGGGCCGGAATGGGCTACCTGGCTCAGGATTCCAGCGTCTTCAGACAACTGACGATCGAACAAAACCTGATGGCGATCCTCGAAACGCGCAAGGATCTCAGCCGCAAACAGCGCAAGGATCGACTCAACGAGTTGATGGACCGGTTTGGCCTGACGAAGATCCGCAAGACCCTGGCCCACCGGGTCTCCGGCGGCGAGCGCAGACGAACCGAGATCGCGCGGTCGCTCATCACCGACCCCAAGCTCATCATGCTCGACGAGCCCTTCGCCGGCATCGACCCCAAGACCGTCGCCGAGATCCAGGAGCAAATTCGCGACCTGGTTGAAACCTACAACATCGGCATCCTGCTGACCGACCACCAGTTCCGCGAGACCCTGGAGGTCACCAACCGCTGCTATGTGATCCGCGAGGGCCGGGTCTTCGCCTACGGCAACCGCGAGGAGATCCTCAACAACCCCGAGGTCCGCCGCCACTACATCGGCGAGCGGTTCGACGGCGGCCACCTGGTGGACTCGCAGCGCCCGGTCATGGCGATCGGCAAGACGCAAGGCGCCTTGCCCTCCGCGCCGACCGAGCCCGAGCCTCCGACCGTCCCCCACCCGAATCGACCCGCCGCCAGACCCGACGAGCCCGAAGCGACGCGCCGAGAGACCTCCAAGGGCGACTCGAATTATCCCCCCCAGGGGGGAACGCACTCGATCCAGGTCAACCAGCTCCCGCCCGATTTCAACGTCGACGACCTCTACGACGACTGAGCGGATGGGGAGTAGGGGCGACCCCCTGTGGTCGCCCTCGCGGGATGGCGCGCCCCGTCGCGCGATCACGGAAAGGCGCGTGGCGTGGCATGGCGCGCCTCCCCACGCCGATCGCCGGAGGGCGGCCACAGGGGGCCGCCCCTACGGCGGGCGCTATCGACCGGTCTACGCCGGGACCTCGCCCCCCCTCAATTCGCCACGAAGTTGATCAGCTTGCCGGGGACGACGACGACCTTGCGAACCGTCTTGCCGGCCAGCAGCGCGGCGATCCGATCGTCGGCGCGAGCGGCGGCCTCGATCGCCTGAGCGTCGGCGTCGGCTGGGACGACGATCTTGGCCCGGACCTTGCTCATGACCTGAACCGGGATCTCCACCTCGTCATCCTTGAGCAGGGCCGGATCGAACTCGGGCCAGGGCTCGTGGGCGAGCGTCTTGTCGTGGCCGAGCGCCTCCCACAGCTCCTCGGCCGCGTGAGGCGCCAGGGGAGCCAGCAGGAGCGTGAACGTCTCCATGGCCGACTTGGGACGAGCCTCGGCGCTGGTGAAGGCGTTGACGAACTCCATCAATCGGCTGATCGCCGTGTTGAATCGGAGGGCCTCGAAATCCTCGCCGACCGCCGCCACCGTCCGCGCGATCAGCTTGGCCTGCTCGGGCGTCGGGGCGACGTCCTTGACCTTCGGATCGAGCCGGACCTCTTCGGCTTCGGCGTCGATGATCATCCGCCAGGCCCTTCCCAGGAAGCGGTGGACCCCCTCGACCCCCCGCATGCTCCAAGGCTTGACCGCTTCGAGCGGGCCCATGAACATCTCATAAAGCCGGAGGCTGTCGGCGCCGTGCTGGGAGACGACGGCGTCGGGGTTGATCACGTTCCCCCGGCTTTTCGACATCTTGTGGGCCCGGGCGTCGACCCGAATCTCGGGCGAGGCGCTCAGGACGAAGCCCTCACCCCGCTTGGTCACCTCGTCCTCGGAGAGCTTGACCATCGTCAACCGAACGGGAGGATTCGACCCCTTCAGCGTGGGCCCCTCCGCGTCGTGGGCCACTTGGGTCGCCGAGACCCAGTTCCCATCGGGGTCGCGATGGGCGGTAAACTCCATCTCGCCGAGGATCATCCCCTGGTTGACCAGCCTCTGGAACGGCTCGGGCGTGCTCACCAGCCCCCGGTCGAAAAGCACCTTGTGCCAAAACCGGCTATAAAGCAGGTGAAGCACCGCGTGCTCGGCGCCGCCGACGTAGAGGTCGACCGGCATCCAATATTTCTCCTTCTCCGGATCCCAAGGCTGGGCGTCGTTCTTGGGGTCGAGATAGCGGAGGTAGTACCAGCACGACCCGGCCCATTGGGGCATCGTGTTGGTTTCGCGGCGGTATTTCTCCGAGTATCGAACCCACTCCTTGGCCTTGCCGAGCGGCGGTTCGGGCTTGCCCGACGGCTTGAAGTCGTCCAAATCCGGCAGCAGGACCGGCAACTCGGATTCGTCCACGGCGCGGACCCGGTCGTTCTCGTCGAGCAGAATGGGGAAGGGTTCGCCCCAGTACCGCTGTCGCGAGAAGAGCCAGTCGCGGAGCTTGTAGTTGACGGCCTTGCGTCCCCGGCCCCGCTCGGCCAACCAGGCCGTGATGGCGCTTTTGGCCTCGGCGGTTGGCAGGCCATCCAGCGACACGGAATCATTGGCCGACTGGAGCCCGACCCCTTCGTCCACGAAGACGTCGGCGAACGCGCCCGGGTCGCGCTGAAACGCTTGGCGAAGAGCGGCCGCGTCGGCCTTTGGATCCAGGGTCGGCCCCTTGTTGGCCTCAAGCCAGGAATCGGGAGGCAGAACGACGGCGAGGATGGGCAGGTTGAATGTCTTGGCGAACTCGAAGTCGCGCTCGTCGTGCCCCGGAACGGCCATGATCGCGCCGGTGCCGTAGCCCATCAGGACGTAATCGGCGATCCAGATGGGGATCGGCTGGTTGTTGACGGGGTTGATGGCGTGGCCGCCGGTGAAGACGCCGGTTTTGACCTTCGCCATCTCGCTTCGGTCGAAGTCGCTCTTGCGCGACGCCTGCTCGCGGTATTTGGCGACGGCCTCGCGGTTTTCGGGCGTCGTCACCCGATCGACCAGGGGATGCTCGGGGGCGAGGACCATGTAGGTCGCCCCGAAGAGGGTGTCGGGGCGGGTCGTGTAGACCCGGATCACGTTCTCGGCCGGCGTCTCGGGGAAGGTCTTCGGGGTGGAGGTCGGAGACGGCGCGGCACCGTCGATGGCGATCGGGAAGTCGACCTCGGCCCCTTCGCTGCGGCCGACCCAGTTGCGCTGCATCTCCTTGATGGCCTTGGGCCAGTCGACGAGGTCCAGGTCGTCGATGAGCCGGTCGCCGTAGGCGGTGATTCGGAGCATCCACTGGGTCAGGGGCATTCGGACGACCGGGTGGCCCCCGCGCTCGCTTTTACCGTCGATCACCTCTTCGTTGGCGAGGACGGTCCCCAGGGCGGGGCACCAGTTGACGGGGACCTCGGCCCGGTAGGCCAGGCGTTTGGAGTCTCGATAGGCGTCGGGATCGTCCACGCCTTCGGGGATGGGCAGCTCCGAGATTGGCCGGCCCCTCCCTTTGCGCTTGGTTCCGCCGGAGTCCGTCCAGACGTGGTTGGGGTCGTACCAGGTGTCGTAAATCTTCAGAAAAATCCACTGGGTCCACTTGTAGTAGTCCGGCGAGGTGGTGTCGACTTCGCGGTCCCAATCATAGGAGAAGCCCAGCGACTTGATCTGGCGGCGGAACGTATCGATGTTGGTCTGGGTGGTGATTCGCGGGTGGGTGTTGGTCTGGACGGCGTATTGTTCGGCCGGCAGACCGAAGGCGTCCCAGCCCATCGGGTGAAGCACGTTGTACCCGCGCATCCGCTTGTAGCGGCAGAGGATGTCGGTCGCCGTGTAGCCCTCGGGGTGCCCCACGTGCAGGCCGGCGCCGCTGGGGTAGGGAAACATGTCGAGGATGTAGAGCTTCGGCCGGGAGTGGTCGAGGTCCGGCGTGGCGAAGGTCTTGTTCTTTTCCCAGTAGGCTTGCCACTTGGGCTCGATGCGCTGAGGGTGATACGCGGGCATAAGTCGATCTTTCTCCGGTCGCGGCGAACGCGACGCGCAATTCGGGCGCGGGTCCGCTCGCCGACCGCCTTTCCGCCACGAAAAAAGCCCCCGCGCGCCGGGGGGCCGGTCCAATTGGCTCGATCCGTCGAGGATACCGTTTCGCCTCGCCAAACGCCAGTTGCACGGCCTCGCGCTTGATCAACGGGTGAGCCGTCGCGTTCGCCGCGGCCCGCGCGGGCATTGCGGCTTGACTAGCCCTCGCAAGCGTCAGGGCTTGTGGATCCGGATCCGCGAGCGGCCTTGTGCGTGTACGGAAGCCGGGAATTACAAGGAAATTGTAAGTTTTACAACCCCAAGATCGTCCCTTGGCGGGCTCAACTTGAGGAAATTTCGTGAAAAATCTCAAGAAATCCGCCTGTCGGCCAATCAGCGTGTAGACTTGAGACGAAGCCGGAATTTTGACGCCCCGCCCTGAGCGCTTCCGCCGGTCGTTCGGCATCGCTCTTGCGATTCAAGTGGGTGTCGAACGCTCGACGCGGGATGTCGAGCGCATGTTCAAACCGGCAAGGAGATGGGAAATGGCCTCTCAACAATCGGCCTGGATCGTTCCGCGCGCTCATGTCGCGTGGATCGCCGTCGCGGTCGTCGGCGCATTGGCGACGACCGGCTGTAAACATCGAAGGACCGCGCTTCGGCCGGTCTTCACCTCTCCCGGGGCGGTGGCCGCCCCCTGCAACGACTGCGGACCGAGCGGCTCGGCGACGATCGTCCCCGAGTCCGCGCCGATCATTCGCGGCGGAACCTCGACGCGAAGCCTTTCCAGCGAGCCGACCTTCAGCGAGCCGAGCGGGGCGGCCGACTCGTCGGTTCCCACCTTGGAGGCCCCCGATCTCGACTCGTTTCCAACTTCGCGCCAGAGCGTGCCGCCCGAGGCGCCTCCGAAGGCCACGATTGACCGCGAGCCGGATCTCGACCCGGTTCCGTCGTCGCAATCGTCGCGCTCGCGGAGCTTGCGGGTTCCCTTGGATCCGGCGGATTCGAAGACGAAGCCGAACTCGAACGGCGGCTCCGAGTCTCCTTCGCTTCAAGGGCCGAGCGGCAACTCGAACCCGACCACCTGGAACCACGACGAGCGGGTCCGCTCCGCGAACTCGACCGGGCTGGTGAAGCGGGCCAGCGTTCGGCAGCGGCTTGAGCCGTATTTCAACGACCGGGGGAGCGAGGACCTCTTCTTTCCCCACAAGGCCGATCGCCCCTGGAAGTACATCGTTCTGCACCAAAGCGCGAACGAGACCGGCAACTACGACGAGATCGACGCCGCGCATCGGCGGATCCTCGGTTTCGATGGCTGCGGCTACCACTTCGTCATCGGCAACGGGACCGGCAGCGGCGATGGTCAGATCGAAGTCGCCCAGCGCTGGGTCAACCAGAAGCACGGCGTCCATTGTCAAAACGCCCGCAAGGCCGAGATTGACGAGTACGGCATTGGCATCTGCCTGATCGGCGATTTCGAGAAGGCTCCTCCGACGCCTCGCCAGATCGCCGCGGCCAAGTCGCTCATCGCCTACCTGAGCCAGCGTTACGAGATCGCCGACGACCGCATCGAAACTCACACCGAACTGGCGGCGACGCCGACGGTTTGCCCCGGCGGGCTGTTCCCCAACGCCTCGGTTTTCCGATCGAACGGCGGTTACGACTCGCATGAAACGGATCGCCTCCCCGAGTCGGGCCGAATCGTTCCCACCGCCTTGCGCCTGAGGTCTTGGAATCAGCGGGGCGAATGGCCCTCTCGTTGAGCGTCGCCGGACCCTTCCGGAGACCATCTCCGACCCGCAGGGACGCGGGTTTCCCTTCTTCCTCCAACACGCCTACGCGACTCCGCCCAGCCTCCTGGCCGCCTCGTGGAGAATCGCGATGACGGACATCGAATCGGTGATCCGCCCCTCCCGAAACATCCTCCACGCCTCATCCCAAGTCACCCGCCGAACCTCGATCCGCTCGGAGCCGTCCGGTTCGCTTGGACCGAGCTCAAGCCCGGTCGCTCGATAGATATAGGCGACTTCGTCGCTGACCGAGTTTGACAGGTGGCTCGTCGCGATCAGTTCGAGTTCGCGGCAGGTTAGCCCCGTCTCCTCGCGCAGCTCGCGCCTGGCCGTCTCTTCAAGGGGTTCGGACGGGGGTCCGCCGCCTTCGGGGATTTCCCAGGAATACTGATTCAAGGGGTAGCGATACTGGCCGACGAGCCAGATCGAGCCGTCGTCGTCGACGGGCAGGACGCCGACGGCCCGACACTTGAACTCGACGACGCCGTAGATTCCAGGCGCGCCGTCGGGGCGGAGCACCTGGTCTTCTCGGACTCGAATCCAGGGGTTCTCGTAGACCGAACGAGACCGCAGGGTCCGCCAGGGGTTGGCGGAGGTCGGCTCGTTCGGTCGGGATGGGGACGGGACGGGATCCCCGGTCATTGACCGATGGCCTTCTTGAGCGCCAGCCCCATGTCGGCGGGACTCTTGGCGACGACGATTCCGGCGTCCTCCAGGGCGGCGATCTTGTCGGAGGCCTTGCCCGATCCTCCCGAGATGATCGCGCCGGCGTGTCCCATGCGCTTGCCGGGAGGGGCGGTCTGACCGGCGATGAAGGCCGCCAGGGGCTTGGTGAACTTGCCCGACGCCTTGAACGCGGCGGCCTGCTCTTCGGCGTCGCCGCCGATCTCGCCCATCATCAGCACGCCGTCGGTGTCGGGGTCGTTCTCGAACATCTCGAGGACGTCGACGAAGCTGGTGCCGTTGATCGGGTCGCCGCCGATGCCGACGCAGGTGCTCTGGCCGATTCCGAGATTCGTAAGCTGCCAGACTCCCTCATAGGTCAGGGTGCCCGAGCGGCTGACCAGGCCGATCCGCCCCGGCTTGTGAATGTAGCCGGGCATAATGCCGATCTTGCAGGCCCCCGGGGTGATGACGCCCGGGCAATTCGGGCCGATCAAACGAGCCTCGGGATGATGGGCCTTCAAGTAGGCCACGGCGCGGGCCATGTCGAGAACGGGGATGCCCTCGGTGATGGCGATGATCAGGGGGATGCCGGCGTCGGCGGCCTCCATGATCGCGTCGGCGGCGAACGGCGCGGGGACGAAGATCATCGTCGCGTTGGCGCCGGTCTGCTTGACGGCCTCGCCGCACGAGTCGAAGACCGGAACCCCAACGGCGGTCTCGCCGCCGCGGCCGGGGGTTACGCCCCCCACCAGGTTGGTGCCGTATTCCTTGCATTGTTCCGAGTGAAACGCGCCCGATTTGCCGGTGATGCCCTGGCAAATCAGGCGGGTGTTCTTGTCGACCAGGATGCTCATGAATTGAATTCCGTTGATGGCTTCTACGAATGGATCAACGCCCGAGTCGCGGGCCTTTTGTGGGAGATGGCGTTCCCGCGCCGCGATCCGGCGCTTAGGCGGAGTGGGCCTTGGCGGCGGCGACGACCTTTTGGGCCGCGTCGGTCAGGCCGCTGGCGGTAATGATCTTCCGGCCGCTCTTGTCGAGCAGGTCCCTGCCGACGTCGGAATTGGTCCCTTCGAGGCGGACGACCAGGGGAACGCGGAAGTCGATCTCGTCGTAGGCGGCCAGGAGGGCCGAGGCGATGATGTCGCACCGCATGATGCCGCCGAAGATGTTGACCAAGACGGCGCTGACCCTGGGGGAGTCTAGAAGGATGCGGAACGCCTCGAGCACTTGGTCCTTGTTGGCGCCGCCGCCGACGTCGAGGAAGTTGGCGGGCTCGCCGCCGTGGTACTTGATCAGGTCCATCGTGCTCATCGCCAGGCCCGCGCCATTGACCAGGCAGGCGATGTCGCCGTCGAGGCTGACGTAGGAGAGCCCCGAGCGTCCCGCGCGAAGTTCGGCCGGGTCTTCCTCGTCCTCGTCGATCAGGGCCGCGATGTCCTTGTGCCGGAACAGGGCGTTGTCGTCGAAGTTGAGCTTGCAGTCGAGCGCCAGCACGTCTCCCTTATCGGTGACGATTAAGGGATTGATCTCGGCCAGCGAGGAATCGGTGTCGATGAAGAACTTGACGAAGTTCTTAAGGAACACCGCCCCCTTCTTGGCCGTGTCGCCGGTGAGTTCCAAGGCCTTGCAGACCTTGCGGGCCTGAAAATCGGCGAGCCCCAGGCCGACGTCGATCGGCTCGCGGTGGATCTTCTCGGGCGACCGCGCGGCGACCGTCTCGATCTCGACTCCCCCCTCGGTCGAGGCCATGAGGACCGGGCGCTTGAGGTTGCGGTCGATCGCGATGCCGAGGTACAGCTCGCGGGCGATGTCGTGGCCGACCGTCACCAAGACCTGCTTGACCGTTCGCCCGTCGGCGCCGGTCTGGTAGGTGACGAGCGTCTTGCCCAAGAGGCTCGCGGCGGCCTTCTCGGCGTCGGCGGCGGACTTGACGAGTTGAACGCCCTTGGCCATGCCGTCGGGCCTTGGCTTCTCGCCGCTGGCGATCGCCAGCGCTTCGGCGCGATCGACCTCCGGTCCCACGGCCACGCCCTTGCCGCGACCGCCGGCGTGGACCTGGGCCTTGACCACCACAAGGCCCCCTCCCAAGGCGTCGTACGCCTTGGCCGCTTCGGCGGGCGTCTCGACCACGATCCCGGCGGGCACGGCGACGCCGGCCTTGCCGAGTAGCTCCTTGGCCTGGTACTCATGAACATTCATGCAAATCGGCCCCAAATTCCAAAATGGAGAAAAAGTGGAACGGCTCGCGTGGCGGCGACGACGACCGTCGCGCCGACGTCTTCGCGAGGCGGGCGCGGTCCACCACGCTCGACCACCGAAGTTGAGGCGGCGTTCAATGCGGGTGGACGACGCTCGCCGCGCGAGGGCGGAAAGTCTCCGTCGCCGTTCGGCCCCAAAAGCCAAAACAAAATGGCCGGCGCTCGCCGTTGATGTACAAGGGGAGATTATAGCATTCGACCCGTCGCGCGCTCAGGGGGTGGTGGGATGAGGAGGAGCCGAGGGGCGCATCGTCAGTCTTCAAGATCAATCTCGCGCTGGATTCGAGCAATGTCGTCGTCGGTGAGGAGCTGGGCTCGGGGCTTCGGGGGCGGCCGAGTGGCGGGCTCGCGGTCGACCTCGCGCTGAATTCGGGCGATGTCGGCGTCGGTGATGAGGGTCGAGGGGGTGTCGAACGCGTCTCGAACTTCGGGGTCGTCGTCGATCGAGCCGAAGACCCGCTCCCAGTGCGCCAACTCCTCGTCGGTGATGACGGCGTCGCGCGATTTCGACTCCTCCTCCTCGCGGCGCGGGGGCGCGGGCTTCGCCTGCTCGTACCGGAGGGTTTGGAGGTGGTCGAGGTAATCGTCGGCTCCAACGGCGCGGGCCCTTCGCCGCTTGGCGGCCCGTCGCACGCGATGATCGCTGGAGACGACGACAAGCGCCTTGGGGTTGGGATGCTCGCCGATCATCCGTTCGATGCGGGTGTCGGCGTCGTCGTCGTCGACCGCGAAGATGATCGTGATCCCTTTATAGGTTGATTCAACGGGGAAGCCGGCGGGGGGACGCGAGGCGTCGAACACCACGGTTGTCTCGTGGACGAGCGGCCCCAGCGCGGAGGCTATTTGGTTGAGGAAGCGCTTCCGGGCCAGGTGAAACCTCGCTCCTCCTCGTCGAGCGTTGATCGCGCCCGCGGCGTGCATCAGGTTGTAGCCGTCGATGAGCCAGCGCATGACTTCGCGCGCCGCCTTTGGAAGAGTTTGTGTGGAGGGCGCCCAGTGTCCTCATGTCTAACTCTATGGGCCGCGAGCCGGGGGTTTCAAGGCCGCGAGCCTTGGCGGACGCGGCCAAACCAGCGCCGCGGTCGAGAGATCCGACTTGCGCGCGTCGCGCGGGTTCGCCTTCAACTCCCCGCGTTCGGTTGGCCTTGGTGGACAATGCCGCCGAGGGTGTGTCGGACTTCACCGCCGACCAGGACGGTGTGGGCGCGGCCCCGGACCTCCCAGCCGCCGAAGGGGGTGTTTTGGCTCTTGCTTTTGAATTGGGTCGGATCGATGGTCCAGGGGGTTGTTGGGTCGATGATCGTCACGTCGGCGTCGGCGCCGGGGCGGAGGGTTCCCTTGGCGATGCCCAGCAGTTGGGCCGCGTTGATCGTGAGTTTGCGGATCGCCTCGGGCCAGGAGAGGTGGCCGGGCTCGATGAGCCGCAAGACCGTGATCGGGATCAACGTCTCCAACCCGACGATGCCGAAGGGCGCCATGTCGAGCTCGCGCATCTTCTTCTCGCGGGCGTGGGGAGCGTGGTCGGTCGCCAAGATCTCGATCGTATCGTCCTTCAGACCTTCGATGACCGCGTCGACGTCGGCCTGGGTTCGAAGCGGGGGATTCATCTTGAAGTTGGAATCGAACGTCCGCAGGCATTCATCCGTCAGGCTGAAGTGGTGGGGACAGGCTTCGGCCGTGACTCGAATCCCCCGCTTTTTCCCTTCGCGGACGAGTTCGACGGAGCGCGCGGTGGAGATGTGCTGGATGTGGAGTCGGCCGCCGGTGATTTCGGCCAGGCGGATGTCTCGGGCGACCATGATGTCCTCGGCGGCGGCGGGCATTCCGCCCAAGCCCAGCTTGGTCGATTCGAACCCTTCGTTCATCACGCCCCGAACGGTTAGCTCGGGCACTTGACAGTGTTGCATGATGACGAGGTCGAACATCTTCGAGTATTCGAGGGCTCGCCTCATGAGGCCGGCGTCGGCCACGGGGGCGCCGTCGTCGGTGAAGGCGACCGCTCCGCCGGCGACCAGTTGGCCCAGTCCGGCCAGCTCCTTCCCCTCCCGTCCTTTGCTGACCGTGCCGACGGGATAGACGTTGGCCTGTCGGGCTCGTTGGCCCTGGAGGACGACGAATTCGGCGGCGGCC
>Ga0180220_1000989_pt1 | contig 24194 bp, 17 predicted proteins | sample eDN5th37CBELigBY_FD_151335 | JGI IMG/M metagenome (GOLD analysis project Ga0180220, IMG submission 151335) | Enriched backyard soil microbial communities from Emeryville, California, USA - eDNA 5th pass 37_C BE-Lig BY (version 2) (version 2) | ecosystem: Environmental > Terrestrial > Soil >...
TGGATGGGCTGCGATGGCAAGCCTGCAGGGCGCGGTGATTGCGCCGGGCACCTTCGTCGTGGAACGCAATGTCAAGAAGGTCCAACATAATTACGGCGGCATCGTTTCCGAGATCAATGTCAAGAACGGCGATCTGGTCGAGGCCGGCCAAGTTCTATTGCGGCTCGATCCGACCCAAATTCTTGCTGAGATCGGCATCATCAAATCTCAGATCATCGAGTTGACGGCGCGCCGGGCCCGTCTGTCGGCGGAGCGGGATAACTTGCCGACGGTTGTTTTTCCGACTGGATTTATCGAGCAGAGCAGCGATGCCAGGGCGGCGGCAGACGGGGAAGTGCGTCTGTTCGAAGAGAATAGCCGCACTCGTGAAAGTCAGAAGGAGCAGCTTCGTCTTCGGGTCGAGCAGCTCGAGGAGGAAATAAGGGGACTTTCCGCTCAGCGCGATGCAAAAAATGGTGAGATCAAAATCATCCGCCAGGAGCTAGCGCAGGTTCGGAATCTATATGACAAGCAGCTCACGGCGGTATCACGTGTGTACGCTATGCAGCGTGAGGAGCAGCGCTTGAGCGGGGAGCTGGGCGGACTCATCGCACAGATCGCCCGGGCGAAAGGGCAGATCAGCGAGATCAAAGTGCAGATTCTGGCTGTCGATGAGAATGCGCGCGCGCAGGCGCAGCGGGAACTGCGTATGATCGAAGCCAAGCTGCCGGAGCTCGCGGAGAGAGAGACGGCAGCTCTCGATCGACTTCGCCGCGTCGACATTCGCGCCCCACAGAAAGGCATCGTGCACGAGCTCGCGGTGCATACGATTGGCGGTGTCGTAACTGCTGCGGAGCAGATCATGCTGATCGTCCCCGAGGAGGACAACCTCACAATCGAGGCGCGGATCGCACCGACGGACGTGGATCAGGTCGTCGTTGGGCGCCCGGCTAAGCTGAGGCTTTCGGCATTCAACCAGCAGACTACGCCCGAGGTGACGGGCCGCGTCATCCAGGTTTCTGCCGACGTGACGGTCGACCCCAAGACGGGTCAAAACTACTACCTTGCCCGTCTCGAAATGGACGAACGAAAACTGCGGGCGATTGGTGATGTGACACTGGTGCCCGGAATGCCGGTCGAGGTATTCATTTCTACGGGTGAGCGTACTGCCCTATCCTATCTCGCCAAGCCATTCACAGATCAAATGAATAGGGCTTTTCGCGAGTAGCCGTCCCCAAAGTGGGCAAGCTGCATTCGCCGAGCTGCCAAGCGCCAGCGTACTTGCTTGACCGGCTAGAGCTTTTCCGATTTGTTGCTCAGGCGACCGGGCATTACCATCTCCTAGTTGCTGCGTTTCCGTTTTCCAGGGGCCCACGGCAACTCAGGAGGAGAGTATGCAGGCAGCTCACGTCATGACATTCGGGGCGGCGACGATCAGACCGGACGCGTCTATCCGCGAGGCGGCGCGCATAATGCTCGATCACCGCATCAGCGGTCTGCCTGTCGTGGACGAGAAAGGAGATCTCGTGGGGATCATTACGGAGGGTGATCTTCTGAGCGGAGTCACCGGCGATCGCCACCGTCGGCGTTGGCTGGAGTTCATTTTGAATCCGGCCAATCCGAGCGCTGGTCCACAAGGTTACACGGCGCAGAAGGTGGCCGATGTCATGACAAAGGGGGTGATCACGGCGACCGAGGACACTCCGGTCCACGAAATCGTGAAAAGCATGAAGACGAACGGGATCAAACGGATCCCTGTGGTCAAAGAAAACAAGGTCATCGGGATCGTCAGCCGGGCGGATCTCTTGCGCGGATTGGCGCTCGAGGCCAAGATGATGCCGCACGCAAGTGCGGAGGACTTCGCCTTGCGGGATCGTGTTGTGGAGGCCTTGTCAAAAGAGGATCGCGGCGCGGGGGTTACTCTGAACGTGCTTGTCCAAAATGGGGTCGTTGAGCTGCGAGGCGCGATGCCGAATTCGGATGTGGCTGCAAAGCTGGTCGAGGCGGCCCGCAAAACGCCTGGGGTCAAGGAAGTCGTCGATCGACTGGTTGTAATTGGATCCAATTCCGACCGGAATTGAGTCTCCTGAAGGAATACCGATCAGCGTGCATTTGCCAGCATAGAGCTGTAGAGCCGCTCGGTATCTTCGCGGCGGTTGAGCTCGGTGCCTTCAGTCATGAGTGCTGCGGCTCCGGCCGCCATGCCGTAGCGAACAGCATCGCGAAGCGATTTGCCCTGGGCAAGCGCAAATACGATGCCGCCGAGCATGCTGTCACCTGCACCCACTGCGCTGCGGACCGGGACCTCGAGTGCTGGGAAATACTCAGCTATGTCTGCAGTTATCAGCAACGCCCCTTCGGAACCGAGCGACAGAACGACAACTTCGGCGCGCCCCTCGGAAATCATCTCACGCCCAGCAGCGATTCTGTCTTGACTACTGTTCAGCTCGCGGCCGGCAAATTCGAACAATTCTCTCAAATTGGGCTTGATCAGGTAGATACCTTCACGCCCAGCATTTCGCAGCGCGTCTCCCGACGTGTCGAGAAAGTACTTTGCGCCGAGTTGGACCGCAATCTCCGCCACGCGCGCATAGAAGTCATCGGGTACGCCCGGAGGTAAGCTGCCGCTCGCAACGAGAAATTGGGGGCGGGGTTCCAGAGTTTGTATAGCCTCAAGGCAGTTTTCCTGCTCATCCGGCGACAATCGTGGGCCAGGGAAAACAAATCGAAACTGGTCATTGCTCATGCGCTCATCAACTGTGAAGCTGACGCGCGTCTCTCCCTTGATCGGGATGACGCGTTGGGGTATTCCAGCCGCATCAAGCAGCTTCCGCAGAGAGTCACCGACCGGCCCGCCGGCCGTGTATATCGCGGTGGCCTGTCCACCGAGCGTGCAGATGACCCGCGCGACATTCACTCCGCCACCTCCAGGATCGAAACGGGCTTGCGAGCAGCGCAGCTTATGCGTGGCCGTCACGCGATCCGTGGATGTCGCGACGTCGAGGGCTGGATTGAGCGTAATCGTGCAGATCGCCGGCAAGTTGGCCACCTCTCGACCTCACCAATTCAGAACGCCGATACCGAGTGCGGCATTCGTCTTGCGGATGGACGCGGCGCCATCCGGCTCGCGCCTAGTAAGTGCACGAACGGCGTCGATCGTTTCCGGAACGACGATGGCTTGATTGTCGACCATGTAGGCATAGAACAGTTCGTCGCCACGAACCTCAAGCATGTCAAACCAGAGAGCAACCTCGTACAGATTGTCGTGCGGTCGACCAAGATATGCCATCATTTCTCTGACGGCGTTGATTGCCGTTAAATTATCGCTCATTCGAATAAGGCGATCCGCGAGGAAGTGCGAAATGCTTCGAGCACCTCCTCTTTGCTCGGCGACCGGGTCATCTCAACGACCCAATAATGCATATGAGCAAGTGTCTCCGAAACCTTGACCGCCATCGTAATGACGTCGAGATCCGGACCGACGCTCTGCGCATCCGGCGCTTGTTGGCTCGGGATTTCCGGTTTCGGGACCAAGGTGTTCATGATGCCGCCTAAATGGCTTTCCCACGGATCCGTGGCGCGCCTCAGGAGCGTACCACGTGCTTTCTTCAGTAAACCTATGCGCTTGAGAGCGGACAGCGTGCGAACGATCGACGTCGTATTGCACGAAACGACACGCGTGGCGCTGCGGCCGATGGCGCTCGCATAGCTGGACTCGGCGACAAAGGAATGACCCGTGACCTCGTGCTTTTCGCCGCCTTGCACGATGTACTTGATACCGCGGCTTCGGTATTTTTCGACGTTCTTTGCGGCGACTTTTTTCGGCGTACAGTCCACGACGATTTCAGTTGATCCGAGGAGATCGTCGACGATTCCGGAAACGTCGAGACCCGCCTTCCTCATGGCATCCGCGTGCTCGGCGCTTGCTCCGAAAAGCTTGAAGCCCTTCATGCTCGCAATTCGGGGTCGCCAATCTGCGACCACGTCAGAAACGCCGACCAGTTCCATATCATTCTGTTGCGCGACCGCTGCTGCCACGCGTTTTCCGATCACGCCATAGCCGTTTACGGCGACACGAATTTTGTTTCGGCTATTCACGGCACCCGCTCCTTGCCTCTCGCCCGCTGGAACACCGAGAACAATGCGCGTCAGAGCTACGTTGCCGGGGGCCTGAAAATTCAGTTGGCCCTCAGCCACGGCAACCCGCTGGCCTGCGGCTCAGGATTGCCATGCAATCCGCCGCACTACGCGCGCGGGCGCCTCTCAGTGGGCGGGTTCGAGCCGCAGGTTAGCCACATCCCGCACTACGATGTCCGCTCCGGGCTCCTTGAGGGCGGCTGATTGGTTTGCGCGGTCAATGCCGATGACGAGGCGGTATCCCGCTGCCTTGAGCGCTTGCACGCCGGACAATGCGTCTTCGACACCGAGCGCTTTGGATGGCGATACCCCGAGCAAATCAGCGGCGTGGAGGAAAATGTCCGGATTTGGCTTGCCCTTGAGTGAAAGGCGGTCCGCCTCGGTGCCATCCACGCACGCGTCGAACAGGTCTTGCAGCCCGGCCGCCCTGGTGTTCTTGCTGGAGGAGACGAGGCCGACCTTGATCCCGTGCTGACGGAGCTCCTGAACGAGGTGAACGGAACTTTCGTAAACCTCGACCCCATCCGCGAGCAGCCGGTTGAAAATCAGGTTCTTGCGATTGCCGAGCCCGCAAATGGACTCGGCCTCCGGCGGATCATCAGCGGAGCCGAAGGGAAGCTCTATGCCACGGGATTCGAGGAAATTTCGTATGCCTTCATAACGGGGTCTACCGTCGACATATCTCAGGTAGTCGTGCTCTGCATTGAATGGACGGAATCGTTCACCTGCTCGCTTTGCATGCTCCCGCAAGTAGCTGTCGAAGAGCTCCTTCCAGGCAGCCGCGTGGGTCAGGGCTGTCTTCGTGATGACACCGTCGAGATCGAAAACCGCGGCGTCGAATGTCTCGAGCGCGATGACGGCCGAGCCAGGCGTGTGTAGCTCGTTGTTACTTGTCGTCTTGTCTTCAAGCCCTACTGCCACGACCAATCGCGCCAAGGTTCCAAGGACCAGCTCTTTCCTTGAACCGGGCCGTGATGCTGCGGTTCCACCGGGCTGGGAGGCTCAGCCGTTTTTCCACAGCGCTGCCCCAGACGCAGTGACATTTCTCCGAACGGAACGGGACTTGTGTTAAGGGCTCATCCCCAGGGTATCTCCGAGGTAGTGGAAAGCTGAGGCCTCACCGTCTAGGTTTAGCCCCCGGTGATCTGATCAGGTAAGTTGGGGGGCTGCGTATGAGTTTCAGGGACGCCAGCACTGCCGGATGCGACCCGAGAGCTGACTTCACCTCTTCCCAGGAGGCCGAAGGCGGCAGCCGCTGGGTTGTCGTCAACACCCATCCCCACCGGGAGCATATCGCGCTCGAAAACCTGCTGCGGCAGTCCTTCGTCGCATACTGCCCGATGATCGAGCGGCGGATCCGGCACGCGCGGCGCGTCAAGGACGCGCTTCGCCCGCTGTTTCCGGGCTACCTGTTCGTAGAAGTCGATGCCAGCAAGCGCTGGCGACCGATACTCTCCACCTTCGGCGTGCGGACGCTCGTTCAGTTCGGAGACCGGCTCGGATACGTCGACGGGGGTTTGATCGACAGCCTGCGAGCGCGCGAGGTCAACGGGGTCATCAAGAGGCCGGACGAGCCTTATCGCTTAGGGCAACAGGTCCGCATGCGAGGGGGACCGTTCGACGGGCTCGCGGCGACCATTATCGAGATGGACGAGAAGGACCGTCTCGTCGTGCTCATGGACCTGCTGAGCCAGAGCGTGAAGGTGAAAGTGACTGCGGCCGACGTGAGCGCCCTCTGATCCGTTGAGCAGGCCTCATGCCGTTTCCGCTTTCTCGTCATTCAGCCATTCGGCCATGACCTCATCCGTATGCGCCCCCAGCGCCGGCGGCGCATGCCGGATCTCGAAGCTGAACCCCGAAATGGCCACGGGAAAGGCGGTCGTTCGCGTCTCGACGCCATTGGGCAGCGTCAGCGGCCTGACGAGGCCCATGCTCTCAACGTGGTGATCGTTGAGGATTTCTGCGTAGGTATTGATCGGAGCGCAGGGAACACCGCGACGGTCCATCTCCTCGAGCCACTCCCGTGCCGTTCGTGCCGCGAATCTCTTTTCGAGGATGACCTTCAAAGCGTTCTGATTGCGCGCGCGATCCAGTTGCGTCTTGAAGCGAGGATCGGAGGGCAAGTCCGGCAGGCCTACAGCCTCGGCCACCTGGCGCCAGAGTGCGTCATTGCCTGCCGCGATGATGAAGTAATCGTCCTTGGCCTTGAAAGCCTGATATGGTGCATTTCTGGGGTGGGCCGAGCCGAGGCGGGGACCGGACTGTCCTGTTCCGAAGTATTCGCTCGTCTGCAGAGCCGCGACTCCCAGAAGTGCGCCCAGCATCGAGCAATCGATGTAAGCCCCTTCGCCCGTCTGCCGAGCCTGCATGAGCATCGCGGTGATCGTGTAGGCTCCGTAGAGACCCGCGCAGAAGTCGGCCACCGGCACGCCGCACTTGACCGGAGGGCGCCCCTCTTCGCCGGTCACGCTCATCAGTCCGCTCATGCCCTGGACGGTAACGTCGAAAGCGCCCTTCGCTGCGTAGGGACCCGTCTGGCCGTATCCAGAGATGGAACAGTAGACGAGGCGCGGATTGAGCACCTTCAGGTCCTCGTAGCCGAATCCGAGCCTCTTCAGCACGCCTGGTCGGAAGTTCTCGAGCACGACATCGGTTACAGTCACCAGCCGCTTCAGCTGTTCCGCCTCTTGCGGGTTCTTCAGGTCGACCGCGATCGAGCGCTTGTTGCGGTTCACGGAGGCGAAGTTTTCGCTGAATGCTGGACTGTCTCCGGAACGCGTCAGCGGTGGCCAGCCCCGCAGCCCGTCGCCGCCCTGTGGATTCTCCACCTTCACCACGTCCGCGCCGAGATCCGCGAGCAGAGAGCCCGCGAACGGCCCCGCGGCGATCTGACCGAACTCGAGCACGCGGACGCCTGCGAGTGGTCCTGTGGCTTTCATGCTGTTCCTCGTCGACGGATGGCTGGGTGGGTGCCGGAAGCGGAGGGCAGACGGTAGGCAACATGATCCGTTGTTTCAACCACTTGGTCGCTACTCGGGGCAGACCGAAAAAGCCGAGGCGCAACGGCAACCGCTGGGGAGGCGCAGCTCGGGTGATAACTTGGCGTGGGCTTGCAGATCGAGTATTTAGGGCTTGACGTCAGCCTCGCACTGTCGTTCTAAGCGGCGGTGCAGCGCGCTTGCCGCCTTAGCTCAGTTGGTTAGAGCACCAGATTGTGGATCTGGGGGTCCCTGGTTCGAATCCAGGAGGCGGTACCATATTAACGATCAATACTTAGCACCCTTGCGACGGGTGCGATTCTCCCCTCAAAGCTCCACATAGGCTCCAACGCGACGTCCTGGGCTGTGGCTTCGGCTTGAACTGCGGCTATGGAGACATGAGCGTCGAGCCGCCATGGTGGAAACGGTAAACACACGCCTTTACCTATGGAGCCACCGCAGTGGCTCTCTAGGAAGGGCGCGCCGAAAGGTGTGAGGGTTGGAGTCCCTCTGGCGGGTCAGCTGAACTTAATCGAACTGACGAAGGGTAGAAATTCCTACATCGTTTCCAAGGGCCCGCGAAGTGCCAGCGAGTTTCGGCCGCGCTTGCTTTTGCTTTTTCTGACGTCAAGGTAAGTCTCGGTGGAGCGGGGGGATGCCCAATGACCTTGGCAGTAGTCATGGTGACGCCGCAGGTAGCCTTTGCCGGTGCCGATCGTCGGTACAGCGGCGTGGAAGCGGTGAAGGATTTCAAGGCAATCAAGATATGTTCGCTTGAAACGACGGACGCACACGGGTTGCTTACGTTCGCCGGGATAGGTGCGCGCGCATATCGTGAGCCGTTCGAGCTTAGCGAGTGGGTCACGCATGTTCTGCGCGGGTGCAAGCGCACCCTAGACGAAAGCCTCCAAGCTATCGCGCAAGCTGCGACGGAGCAACGTATGCACATGATGGTCCCTGGCCACGCGTTTGCGTTTGGGGGGTTCAAGGACCGTGCGATGACACTCCAGATCGTCACGTCTCAAACCGACCTATTTTCGATGGAGACAAGCGGGAAGAGAACGAAACTAGAAGTGCCAGGAGAAACTCGCCCGTTCAGGGTGATCAATCTGAATTTCCCTCATCGCCAGAAGGTTGCTGTTTTCATGCTTGGGTCTGGTGCCCCACACCTCAACGCGAAGCTTTTGATAGATTTGGCAAGACAAGGCCGACGAGCGCGGACCAAAGAGGAAGGGGGAGCACGAATAGGATCGCTCTGGGCTTGGATAAATCGCAAGGTGTCTATGAGACAAGCCGACGTAGGACCAGAGTGTATTTGTGCGTGGCGATACCGAGACGGCGGAGGCAATCACGTAGCCTACGCTGCAGACGGCACCCGTGAGGCCAACACTGGAATGATGCCAGCTGTAGGACAGGGAATGCCCATAAGCGACATCGTTGGCCGTCTATTTGAACATATGCAGAGACAACTCGACGCGTTGGCAAAGGGACGAGAGATCGAGATGAACCAAGAAATAACCGACAGGCTGATGGAAGGTCTATCCGTGAAGCCGCGCACGAAGTTCTAAGCGTCGCAGCACCTTTCGGTTCAAAAATTTCCAAAAGCCCGAAGGCAAGGACGAGCGCGATAATGATTTTGCGCCCTTTGCCGTTGGTTGCCGTCGCTCACTGTCCATAGCGGTTTCTCCGCGGCTGCGCATCGCCCCGATACACGCCGCACGGGTTCTGGGCATGAACCGAGGGCTTGTTGGACGAGTGGTCCATCGCCATGTCACAAGCTTGGCGCTGCCTCCATTTCGGTCGGTTCGCGGAAACGCTTCCATCCGCAGTGTTTGTTACAGCGGCTGGAGATAGCACGCGGACCCGCTATGATCCGGTAGGCGCGCCTTCAGACCTGAGCCTTGGCCGGCCGATGCTCTGCGGAAACCACTGCCGACCTGTTGCCGCGCCTCGCCGCGCCGGCCGTCGCCGTGCCGCGCTTGGCGGTTTCCTGTCGGGCCTGGCACTGATCCTCATTAACTGCCCGTCGCCCCACGCCCAGACCGCGCCGCCGCAGCAGGCGCCACCTCCGCAGGTTCAGCAGCTTTTAGAATTGCTGCAGGACCCGATCGTTCGCGACTGGATCGACGAGCACCGGAAAACACCGCCTCCACAACTCGACGCAGCGCCGGCTCAAGCTGCCTCGGAAATGATGACGGGGCGCATCGCGCACCTGAAACAGCATCTGGCCTCGCTGGCGGCAGCGCTGCCACGTCTTCCGGATGAGTTCCGGGCCGCCGCCCATCGCCTGCTCGACGAGTTGCAAGGGCGAAGTCCGGTTGCACTGCTCATCCTCATCGCAGGCTTCCTCGCGCTTGGTGCCGGAACCGAGTGGTTATTTCGAACGGCGACGTCCTCTCTGCATGACCGCGCGGCAGAATCGCGACCGGCGACAGCATCGGAGCGGCTACGGGCAGTCGGCCTGCGCTTCGCTCTCGATCTCGGGTGGGTAGCGATCTTCACGCTTGGAAGCCTCGGGGCATTCCTCGCATTCAACTGGCCGGCCCTGCTCAGCCAGGTCATAGCCGCATACCTGATCGCCGTCATCATTCTGCGCCTCGCGCTTATTGCCGGGCAAATCCTTCTGGCGCCCACTGCGAAAACCCCGGCGGAGATCGAAACTTTCCGCCTCGTCCCCATGGCCACAGAGGCAGCGCACTACTGGTACTGGCGATTGGGCCTTTTCGTCGGCTGGTTCGCCTTGGGATGGGCCACGGTCGACGTGCTCAGCGCATTGGGCTTCTCACCTGCGGCCCGGTCGATCGTCGCTTACGCACTCGGCCTTGGCCTGCTGGCCATCAGCATCAGCGTTGCGTGGACCTGGCCGCAGCCATCTCCTGAGGCGGTGCCATCCGGGGGGAAGTCGCTCCGCATCTCCCACGCCAGTCGCGCGAGCTTGCTGTCCCTATGCTTCATAGCCCTTTGGGTATTCTGGGTCGTCGGATTCACGCGCTTGTTCTGGCTCGGTGCTGTGGCCCTGCTGCTTCCGGCCGCCATTGTAGTATCGCAGCGGGCAGTGCGGCACGCATTGCGTCCGTCTGAGGTTTCCGCGACGTCCGAAGAGGGCGCCCTCGCAGCCGTTTACCTCGAGCGCGGTTTGAGGGCACTGCTGATTATTGGAGCCGCTGTGGTGCTGGCGCGCGCCTGGCACGTCGATTTCGCGCAGATGACCAGCCGCGACACACTGCCGATTCGCCTGACCCGAGGGGTCTTGAGCAGCATCGTGATCCTCCTCGTTGCCGACTTCATCTGGCAGGTCACCAAGACATTGATCGATCGCCGCCTGGCGCGAATGGCCGCTATGTCGCCACCGGGCTCGGAGGAGGCACTCCGGCAGGCCCGCGTGCGAACGCTGCTCCCGATCTTTCGCAACGCCACGTTTATCCTGGTGGCGGTCGTCGCTGTGCTGATGGCCCTTTCCGCCCTCGGTGTCGAGATCGGCCCTCTCATTGCTGGCGCGGGCATTGTGGGTGTTGCCGTCGGGTTTGGCTCCCAGACACTGGTGAGAGACATCATCAGCGGCGTTTTCTATCTGCTCGACGATGCCTTCCGCGTCGGCGAGTACATCCAGAGCGGCACTTACAAGGGAACTGTGGAATCGCTCGGTGTGCGCTCGGTAAAACTGCGTCATCATCGCGGCCCCATCTTCACCGTGCCCTATGGTCAATTGGGTGCGGTTGAGAACCTCAGCCGCGACTGGGTAATCGACAAGGTGATCGTCAACGTGACCTACGACACCGATCTCGACAAGGCGAAGAAGATCATCAAGCAAATCGGAAAGGAGCTCGCGCAGGATCCCGAGTTCGCGCCCCACATCATTGAGCCGCTCAAGATGCAGGGCGTAGAGCAGTTCGGCGACTTTGCGATTCAGCTCCGCTTGAAGATGATGACTCGCCCGGGCGAGCAGTTCGCAATTCGTCGAAGAGCCTATGCGATGCTCAAAACGGCTTTCGACGAAAACGGCATCAAATTCGCATTTCCAACCGTCCAGGTGGCGAGCCGCGAACAATCAGAGCCCGCCGCGGCCCTGCAGGCGCTCAAGCTCGTGAAGCCTCCTCAACCGGAGTAGCAGCCCTAGTTAACCCGGCGCTTGCTTGACACTCTCCAATTCGCCCTCGCGCTGAAGTCGAGCAGAAAAATATGGGCGGTTATGAAGCCATTCGCAGAAATTGGTGCGATGCACTTTCCGGGTAAGGAAAATAGGCCGCGAGCGCACCTGATCCGCAAAAACAGGTCCTCCGACGTTTAACAGGAACGTGCCGCCGGTCGTGTCTTCCTGCACGAGATCCCAGATATGTATTGCTCGATCGAGCTCGAAATTCCGCGAAGGCGCCGTCTCTGAGCGTTCCTTCCCAGGCCATCATCTTCAACAGCGACGGTCTGCAGGTGGCGGTTGTCCAGGATGGCGTCGCGCACATCCGCAATTAACCGTGCAACGCGACCTCGGCACCGAGATCGAGGTGAGCGACGGCGTCAGCGAAGGCGACAAGGTAATCCTCAGCCCGCCCGTCGGCCTCGCCGACGGCAGCCGCGTGGATATCTGCTGACGGTCCATCTCCGGCGGGGCCTGGAGCCACCAGGGGACCTCAATAGATCGTTCATCTTGACCCGCTCGACTAAGGGGCCAAACTAAGCTCACCACCCCTTCGCTCTGGTTGCTGACGAGCCTGAAGCTGCTTAGGCTCTAACTCGCTTATCTGTGGACGTAGCAATCTTCGAGGGGGAGGGCATGAATGCTGTGCCTGCTGCTCCAAATGGCCAAGGCGACAGAGGAGAGGGTGCTGCTCCGAGCCCGTCTCGCCCTACCTCCGAACAGAGATCGCCCGGAAGCGTCGCAGCAGAGCTCGTCTTGGATGCACCTGAGGGATCCGTCCTGTCGATTGGAGGCATCGACCGTGAAGCCCTTCGACTCTGTCTCGATTCCGTTGAGCTGGAGCGACATCGTCGGCGCGCATTACTGGTGCCAATTGTGCCAGCACCGACACCCGAGGCAATCGTCGCGCAAATTCTCAATCTGCTCGCTGATACGGCGTATCACTTGTGGCCGGTATGGTTCACAGACGTAAGCTTCGCCGGGTGCGGGAACGATGCGCTCGGGCGATTAGCGGCCGGCGCAATCGCCCGCAATGCGGCGGAGGAAGTCGCAGGCGTGCAACCTGCTTGGGCCGAATCCGCCGCTTGGCTCGCGCTTCGCGGTTGTGCGCCGCGCGTAAGCGGTACACTGCCAGAGATCGAGCTCGGTCAGCTAGCGCTCGCGATCAATCGCGCCGGCCTTGTACTTATTGCCGACATGAGCTTGGTGGCACCGAAGGCAGCAAACCCGGCTGCTGTGGTTCATGCGCTGGAATGGATCGCAGGAAACTCACGCACGGCAGTGATCGCGCTCTTTCCTCAGCTGCCGCCGAATGCGCCGCCATTCGACCGTATTCTATACGGGGCGCATCAGGTGAATGCGGCATCAGAAGTCGTTGGATCGGTTGCTGCCGAGATCGCTGAAGAACTCTGGATTGCGCCGTGGCAAGGCGAACCTCACCCGCTTAGTGACGCCGAACGCCGGCTTGCCAAGGCACTCCGCGCAGATGCCGAGCTTGCTCCACTGTTCAGCTTCAATCAGTTCATTGACACTGTGCGAGGCTCTCGTCCTAAAGTAGATCTGCTGTGGTCGGAGGGTCGGCTTGTCGTCGAGCTCGATGGCTTCGCCAGCCACGGCAATCGAGCTGCCTTCATCTACGATCGGCATCGCGACTACGAGCTGACCCTGAGCGGCTACACGGTTTTGCGCCTAGCCAACGACGAGGTGGTGCAGGACATAGGAAAGGCGGTCGAAAAGATTCGCGATCTGGTCAAACTATGTAGGGCGCGGATCGCATCGGAGGGGTGATATGGCTCTGACGGAGCTGCAGACGTTGATCCTTTGGGCACTTCTCGCCAAGGCGGAGGGCGGAAGCTTTCAGAAAGACATCAGACCCGAGGTGACGAAAAAGGACCGTGAGGCGTTGGTCAAAGCCGGCCTGATTATTAGTGAAAAGCGGGGCCCAAGGATTTGGCTCGAAGTGACGGAGAAAGGTTGGGCCTGGGCCGGAGACAACCTGGACGCAAGCCTGCCCAAACGCTCCACTGCGGGCAGCATTGTCCTCCAGGATTGGTTGACGCGGCTCAAAGCCTTCATGGAGACAAGAGGACTTGCGTTGGCCGATGTTCTGGCGCCGAGCCCGCCTCCACCCTCCGGGAATTCACACTCCGTTAACTACCGGCCGCGGCCGTCAATCGATTATGGCGTGTTGCGAAGCCGCATCCGCAAGGCTTATCTCGAACTCACGGGCGACCGGCTAAACACGCGAGTACTACTGCGGGATCTTCGCAGCAAGCTGATCGATATCGAGCGCAACGTGCTTGATGAAGCGCTGAAACGGATGCAGCGTGAGCAGGAGGCATCTCTTTACCGAATTGATAACCGGATCGAAATTACCGATGCGGATCGTGACGCAGCAATTTATTTCGGGAGTGAACCGCGCCACCTACTCTGGATAGAGCGTTGATTAAATAAAAGAAGCGAAAATGAATGAGTTAAAAGCTTTCCGTTCCGCTGAGTTCGATTGGACGCGCCAGCTCAAGAGTGTATGGCATGACCCACCCTATCACTTGCCTTCGCTCCACCAGCAGCAACTGGAGGATCTTATCGAATACTTCGAGAGGAAAACGCGAGATCCAAATCCGCCTGATGAACCACTTGGCCGGGTCATAGTCGCGCCAGCCGGTTACGGGAAGACCCATCTCATTGGGGAGCTTCGCCGGCGCGTGTGGGCCATGAACGGCTGGTTTATCCTCCTCGACTTCATTGGTATCAAAGATTTCTGGTCTTCAGTCGCTCTCAATTTTTTGAATTCCCTTCAGGTCCGCATGAAGGACCGACAAACTCAATACAATCGCCTGTTTCGAGAACTCGCGTCTAGACTGGGAATACATCGGGAAATGATGGCAATCATTGAGGGTTGCCAAGGGCAGTCAGACAAGCTCATCAAAGAGCTTGTCCAGTTATTCATCCGATCACTTGCTGGCAAATACGGAGATGAAGCCAACCAGCACCAAGGTGTCGTGACTGCCCTCATTCTGCTGATTTCCGAGGATTTCGATTGTCATAATGTTGCACACGCATGGCTTCAGGGCATACCGCCGGATGCAGATTTCGCGCAGCGCCTTAATCTTCAACAGATCAACTCGCCTATCAAGGTGGTGGAGGGGCTCTGTTGGCTTATGAGTCTTGTCGGCCCTACTGTTATCGCTGTCGACCAGATCGATGCAATTGTCAACGCACAGAACTCTCTATCCTACCAAGAGGGCAGTGGAGCTCACGATGAGCAGCAACGAGCGCAATTTATTGTTGGACAGCTTGCACAGGGGCTTATGGACCTACACGAGAAAAAGCGGCGTGCTGTAACCGTCGTCTCGTGTCTCGAAGCGACATGGAAAGTCCTAAATGATTTGGCATTGGTGCCAGTATCTGATCGCTTTCTTGTTCCCCCCTATCGCTCCGCATTTTGGGTACGCGCGAAATCGCTCGCGACCTCATCACTACACGGTTGCAGCAGGCCTATACGGCTTGCAATTTCGAGCCACCCTATCGGTCATGGCCTTTCAGCGAATCGGCATTCGAGGCCGCAGCTGACTGGTCACCACGCGAACTCCTTAAGGCGTGCGAAGCTCACCGCCAACGCTGCATAGCTGCAGGCGAAGTGACTGAGTGCATTTCATTCACCGCTGTGGAGCAAGAGGAAACTGAAACTGGCCCAGGCACATCAAATACTGTCGACGACCTTGATCAATCCTACGATGGTGAGCTTAAAGCCGCTACCGTCCCCGAGCTGATGGATGCTGCGGCAGAGGAGCAGCTGCGAGATCTTTTCGACGGTACATTACGGCTGTTTCAAAAGCATTTGGAACTTCCGGACGATATCGATGTCCTCGTTCAGCGTGATCCTGACCAAAAGAGACCATCACTTCATGGTCGGCTTTCATTCATATTTCGTGCCGAAGGCGACCGTGAACAGCATTACTGCTTCCGGATCCTCGGTCATAATAACGCCATTGCGTTCCAATCCCGCCTGAAGGCGGCGATGACGGCATCAGGGATCGATACGGCGCTCAAGTTCCGGCACCTGTTTATTCTACGCCGCGGCGAACCACCCAGTGGCGCGAAAACCAAGGCCCTGGTCGATCAGTTCCTGAGCGCCGGTGGCAAGTTCATCGCTCCGACGAGCGATGATCTGCGCGTCTTCATTGCACTTAAACAGATGGCTCGGCGTGACATCGTCGGCTTCGATGCGTGGCTACGAACTCGCAAACCGTTGTTCGGCACGGCACTTTTCCGCGCGGCTGGCCTATGTCCACCACCGTTCCTGACTGCCTCGCCAGATGGCGCGGGTGGTGAGATTCGCCCGCGCAATATCGAGATCGCCACGGGGCCCGGCAATGGCGCCGGCGGCGGCGCGCGAAATAGTAACGAAGCTGGGAGCAATTCGCGCGCCATTCCCATCGGCCGGCGCTTCGAGCGCGGCACGCTCGGCGATCTCGTCTCCCTCGACGCCGATCTGCTCCCGCGGCATGTTGCAATCTTCGCGGGCTCGGGCTCCGGCAAAACTGTGCTGTTACGCCGTGTTGTCGAGGAGGCCGCACTTCTCGGCATACCCTCGATTGTGCTCGACATTAACAATGATCTGGCCCGCCTCGGGGATCGCTGGCCAACGCTGCCGGAGAGCTTCGGCGAGGACGATGCGGCCAAAGCAGCAGCTTACAGCGAGCGCACCGATGTAGTCGTTTGGACTCCCGGCGTTAGTAGTGGAAATCCGATTTCGCTCAAACTGCTCCCCGACTTTGCTGCGATCGGAGCCAAGCAGGACGAGCAAACCGAGCAAGAGCGTCTCGAAGCCATCGAGATGGGGCGGGCGACACTTGCGCCCTATCTCGGGGGATCGGGTCAGAGAGCCTCTCTCAAACAGGGTATTCTGGCCGACGCACTCAGGGTCTTCGCATACCGCGGCGGCGGGTCGCTCGACGACCTTATCGAACTGCTCTCCGACCTTCCGGAAGACGTCAGCAGGATCAGTGATGCGCCGAAACTGGCGAGCCAAATTGCGGATCAGATCCTCGCCGTTGTTGCGACCAATCCGCTGTTACAATCGAGTGGCCTCTGTCTCGATCCGCAGCGTCTTTTTTACGGAAGCAATGGAAAGACGCGCGTTTCGGTCATCAACCTTGCAGGGTTGGCGAGTGATGAGGCTAGGCAATCGTTCGTCAACCAGCTGCAGATGGCGCTGTTTACCTGGATCAAGCAGAATCCGAGCCCATCAGGCCGCCTTTACGTGCTCGACGAGGCACAGAACTTTGCTCCTTCGCAGAAAGGAACCCCCTGCAAGGCCAGCACGCTTTCGCTTGTGGCGCAGGCGCGCAAATACGGCCTCGGGATGATTTTCGCGACGCAAGTCCCCAGAGGCATAGATAATGCGATAGTTTCGAATTGTACGACCCATGTTTACGGCCGAATGAGCTCCCCCGCCACGATCCAGGCAACGCAGGAGTTGATGTCCGCCAAGGGCGGCTCGGCGGATGACATCGGCCGACTGACCAGGGGCGAGTTCTATTTCTCAACTGATGGCTTCAACCGGCCGGTGAAGGTTCGCACTCCGATGTGCCTGAGTTGGCACCCCGCAAACCCACCAACGGCAGATGAAGTCATTCAGAAGGCCCGACTAAATAGGGGATAATTGAGTCTCAACGGAATCACCCCAGGCCGTCTTCGATGCCGAACAGAGTGCACAGCTCGAATGACTAAGGCGACGACTTCGTCAGTTACCCGACACGCACGCTTTTGCACTTCACCTTTGAACGCCTAGCCAGCAGCCCAAGCTGCTCGCGTGGGCCGCCCTTTCCCATGGACGCCCAGCGGTCGCTGGCTTAGGAAGTGAGTGTCAACGGCAGGGTAGAAGCCGTGAGTTCGCTGCCGCAGCCGACATCACAGGAGTTGGCCGAGGTCGATCTCAGCCGGATGGCCGAGGCGGCCTGGATTATTGATGTCGCTGAAGCGCGGGTGATCGGGGCGAGCCCGAAAGGTCGCACGCTGTTGGGCGATTTTCCCGGGGAAGGCGCCCCGCTCGACCGTGCGATGCCTGCGCTCCGGGAATTGAAACAACTGAAGCTCCCGAACAAAGAGCAAGGGGAGCTCCGATCGCTTCTGCTATGGACGCGTAAGGGCGCGGTCCGCATGACCTGCTTGTGTCGCGCGCTTAGCGGGTTAGGGCCGAAGGTGTTCCTGGTTTCACAAGAACCGGAACCGGCCGCCCCAGCCGATCCGTCGCGCGCAGCAGCGACGAGCCGATCACATGCCAGACTCGCCCACGAACTGCGCACTCCGCTCGGCGCCATCGCCGCATTGGCTGAGGTCATGAAGGAAGAGCGGCTCGGGGCCATGGGCAATCCGCGCTATCTCAGCTACGCGGCGGACATTTACGAGAGCGCGCGACATGCCCTCGCCGTGGTGGACGCGATGATGGGCGATGGAAGGGATTCATGCCACTCCGGTGAGCCGACTTACGTGGATGTGAATGGGATTGCATCGAAAGCTCTGGCCATCATGCGCGAGCTGGCGCGGCAGGCGAATGCTCGGCTGACGGCTGATCTTGAGGCGGATCAGGCCCAGGTGCAGGCCGACGGCCGTGCCCTGCTGCAGATCCTGATCAATCTCATCGCCAACTCGTTGAAAGCCGCGCCCCCATGCGGGACGGTAACCATCGCATCGCGCCCGGAGGTTGGCGGCGAACTCACTCTGTCCGTTTCAGATGACGGCCCGGGGATGGACCGCGAAATCCTTTCTCTGCTCGAAGCCGACAAGCTTCGGGCGCCCGATGACGAGGCCAGCCAGCACGCGTCGGGACAGGGACTGGCGATCGTCCAGGAGCTTACGCGGTCGATTGGCGCACGGCTCCAGATCGAAAGCGCGCCGGGGAGAGGCACCCGCGTCTCGATCATCTTCCCGCAGGAGCGCGTTTTCCATACAAGCTCGGTTGCACGCTGAGGCGCCTCTCCCTCCCGAGCGCTCAGCGGCACCAGCGACCTTGACCGGGCCCGCGGCCCGCAGGCATGGTCGGGCACCAATGCAGGATAGAGCCCCAACGTCGCTGCGACCGCCCTCCCTACAGGAGGTCATTCGCAGCATGACCGGTGTCCCGCGCGCCATCGCGAGTTGGCGCGCGCGGCGACGCGTGTCGCCGGCGTGGACGGGCGCCGTGGCGGTGGTTGTCGCCCTGATGCTGCTGCCCATCATCACCATCGGTGTGCTGGCACTCACCCCGACCGAGAACATCTGGCCACACCTCGTCAGCACGGTCCTTCCGCGGGCGGTGAAGGAGACGGTTCTGCTGATGCTCGGCGTCGGCCTGTTGACGCTTGCGATCGGCACGGCGACGGCCTGGTTCGTGACGATGTACCGGTTCCCCGGTCGGGGGATCGTGGATCGCCTGCTGGTGATCCCGCTCGCCATGCCGACGTACATCGTCGCTTATTGCTACGGCGACTTCCTCGACTACGCGGGGCCGGTGCAGACGTGGCTGCGGGCCATCTTCGGCTGGACCAGCGCGCGCGACTATTGGTTCCCCGAGATCCGGTCGCTGGCCGGCGGCATATTCGTCCTGTCGATGGTGCTCTACCCATACGTCTATCTGACCGCGCGGGCGAGCTTCGTGCAGCAGTCGGTCTGCGTTCTGGAAGTTGCTCGCACGCTGGGTCGCACGGCACTCGGCACGTTCTGGTCGGTGGCTTTGCCGCTCGCGCGGCCGGCGCTGGCTGCGGGCGTGGCGCTTGCGCTGATGGAGTGCCTGAACGACCTCGGGGCTGTGCAGTATCTTGGAATCGAGACGCTGACCATCAGCATCTATACGACCTGGCTGCATCGCTCGAATCTGGGCGGCGCGGCGCAGCTGGCGGCAGTGATGCTGATGTTCGTGGCCCTGCTCTTCGCTGCTGAGCGCATCGCCCGAGGCCGAGGTCGCTTTCATCATACGACGGGGCGCTATCGCTCCATACCATTCTCGGATGTCGAGGGCTGGCGGGGATATTTGGCCGCACTGATCTGCCTGCTGCCGTTCATCGGCGGCTTCCTCATCCCGTTCAGCGTGCTCATCGGGCCGACCGTGCGCTATGCGGCCGGAGCGATCGATGGAAGCTTCTGGCGAACTGCCGGTAACAGCGTGATCTTATCGGCGATGGCGGCCGTCTTGGCGGCGTGCTGTGCCTTGATGCTCGCTTATGCGCAGCGTGTGGCTTCTAACGGGTTCACGCGGCCAGCCGTACAGATTGCAGGGCTCGGATACGCGATCCCTGGCACCGTGCTGGCACTGGGGCTCCTTATTCCGCTCGCCGGCTTCGACAACGCCGTGGACTCGCTGGCTCGCTCCACCCTTGGGTTTTCTACCGGTCTCCTGCTGTCAGGCTCGGTGGCCGCGCTCGTCCTTGCCTATTCGATCCGGTTCCTCGCAGTGTCTCTGGGCTCGGTTGAAGCTGGCCTGCAGCGGATCTCGCCCAATCTCGATGCAGCAGCCCGAACGCTGGGGCAAAGCTCCCTGTCGACCCTCTGGCGTGTGCATATGCCTCTGCTGATCCCGGCCCTTGGCGCGGGAGGGCTGCTGGTGTTCGTCGACTCCATGAAGGAGCTTCCGGCGACCCTGCTGCTCAGACCCTTCAATTTCGAAACGCTGGCGACCGAGGTCTATAATTTCGCCGTCCTCGAGCAGTTCGAGCGGGCCGCCCCAGGGGCGCTGATGATCGTCGCCGTCGGACTCGTTCCCGTCCTGCTCCTCCACAGGGCGGTCGCGGGCGGTCGCGCAGGCCGAGGGAGCGGTCCGTAGTTAGCAGTCGGGCGCTCCCTCTCTCGTCGGAGAAAGGGAGCGGGTAGTTGAGAGGCGACGCAGGTTAGCTCTGAAGCTCCGGCAGGTTCCGGAACAACTCGAGCGCCTCCGGATTGGCCAGAGCTTCCTTGTTCTTCACTTCCCGCCCGTGGACGATGTCCCGCACGGCGAGTTCAGTGATCTTGCCTGACTTGGTGCGCGGAATATCGGCCACCTGCACGATCTTCGCCGGAACATGGCGAGGGCTGGCGCCGATGCGAATCTGAGTCTTGATGCGGTTGACGAGGTCATCGTCGAGCTTCAGCCCCGGCTTGAGCACCACGAACAGCACGACACGCACATCGCCATCCCAGTTCTGGCCGATGACGATGGATTCCTGCACCTCGGGAAGGTTCTCCACCTGGCGGTAGATCTCCGCCGTGCCGATCCGGACGCCGCCGGGGTTGAGAGTGGCGTCCGAGCGTCCGTGAATGATCATCCCGCCGTGCTCGGTCCACTCGGCGAAGTCGCCGTGGTGCCAGACATTCTCGAACCGCGAGAAATAGGCCCCCTTGTACTTCTTGCCATCGGGATCGTTCCAGAAGCCGATCGGCATGGAAGGGAACGGCTGCGTGCAAACGAGCTCGCCCTTGCCGCTCTTCATGGGCCGGCCGTCCTCATCGAACACGTCGACCGCCAAGCCCAAGCCTGGCCCCTGAATCTCACCGCGCCAGACAGGCTCGGTGGGTATACCGAGCACGAAGCAGCCTACAATGTCCGTGCCACCCGAGATCGAGGCGAGGTGAACGTCCGGCTTGATGTGTTCGTAGACGTAGTCGAAGCTTTCGGGCGCCAACGGGGAACCCGTGGAAAGTACGGCGCGCAGCGGATCGAGCTTGTATGAGGTCCGCGGCTCGAGACCTGACTTCTTCAAGGCATCGATGTATTTCGCCGAGGTTCCAAACAGCGTGCAGCTTTCTTCCTCGGCATAGTCCCATAGCACCCTGTTCGACGGATGGAATGGGGAGCCGTCGTAGAGCAGGAGCGTAGCCCCCGAGCCGAGGCAGGTGACGAGCCAGTTCCACATCATCCAGCCCAGCGTGGTGAAATAGAAGACACGATCACCCGGCCTGATGTCGGAATGCAGGTGCTGCTCCGTGATGTGCTTGAGCAGCGTTCCACCAGCCGAATGCACGATGCACTTCGGCACACCCGTCGTGCCCGACGAGAACAGGATGTAAAGCGGATGGCTGAAGGGCAGCCTGTCGAATGCGGGCTCGCCGGGCTCGCGCGAAAGCACGGCATTGGTCCACGTCTCGGCAGCCCGCTCGTTAGCGAGACTTTGCACGACAGCTTCCGCCTGGCCGATGTAGGGGACGATCACCACCTTCTGAACGGACGGCAGCTTGGCGACGATATGCGCCAGGCGCTCCGACAGGTGGATGGTTTTGCCGGCGTAGTAGTAGCCATCGCAGGCGATCAGCACCTTGGGCTCGATCTGGCCGAAGCGGTCGAGCACACCTTGCACGCCGAAGTCCGGCGAGCAGGAGGACCACACCGCACCTTCCGCAGCCGCGCCGAGGACGGACACGATCGCCTCAGGCATGTTGGGCAGAATGGCCGCGACACGGTCTCCGGGCGCGATGCCGGCCGAACGCAGCATGGATTGGACTTGCCCCACCTGTCTGCGCAGCTCGGCGCTGGTCATCCGTCTCTGGACCTTGTCCTCCCCGCGGAAGACTAGGGCATCCCCGTCCGGCAGCCTCGCGAGCACGTTCTCCGCGAAGTTCAGCCGAGCCCGAGGGAAGAAGCGCGCACCGGGGATGCGGTCGGCATCCTCGAGGTAGGGAGCCGAGCCCTTTTCGCCGATAACATTGGCGTAGTCCCACAGGCTGCTCCAGAACCAGCTCGGGTCCTCGATGGACGCCGCATGCAGAGCCCGGTAATCGGCAAAGCTCCGGCCTTGTGTGGAGCCTGCCCACTCCATGAACTTGGCAATGTTGCTTGCGGCCTTGCGCGCATCATTCGGGGACCAGAGCGGCTGGCTCATCGTATTCTCCTTGGAACCTGCTCATGCCGATATACTCGGCTGGCAAGCGAATAGGAACTATCGCTGCGACGCAGTGATTCGGGCTCGCGTGGATACACGCAAGCGCTCTCTTGCCTATGCTGGCTCGACTGGTTAAGAAAGCTACGGGCTGATGACCAAAGGACACGCTCACTTGCGTACGGTTTCCGCGTTCGCCGCCTCGATCTGAACGAGATATGCGCCGCATACGACGAGGGAGCCCGTAAATGCAGAACATCAGCCCCGGCAGGCTTGTGTTGGCCGTCGCTCTCGTCCTCTCATGTGTCGTCATCGGCCTTTCAGCCCCTCTCGTCTTCGAGTTCGACGCGAACGAATTCAAGCTCTCCAACGTCGCCGTTTTCGCGGCGGCACGTGATGGTCACGAGATTCTCGCGCCTGTCGATATCATCCCTCGGCTGCGCACGCAGCTCGAGCGAGGGACGATCGGACTCACTCCGTTTCAGGGAAATGGTGCGAAGCAGGGACAGGCCCTTGATTCCGGCGTGCCCAAAGATGGCTCAGCGAGGCTTCTCATTGACGGGGGTGTTTTCAGGATCGGAGGGAAGGCGGCGCAGAGCTCCGAAGCAGCAGATGCCGAGGCGGCTCAGCTTGTCGAAGCGTTGCGTAAGCTGAATTTCCAATCTGCCGCGATCCGCAACAGCACTGTCGAGATCGCGATGCCGGACGGGCGCATCGAGACGCTCACGAGCGTTGCGGCGGAGGTGCAGGCCAATCGCAGAAGCAGTGTCACCATTCGGGGCACAGGGAACCTGCGGGGGCAGGAGGTATCGTTCGAGCTTTCCGCTCATCCGGTGCTCGACGGCAGCACTGCCGCCAGTCTTCCCTTGAAGCTGCGTGTCAAAGCTCCGCTGCTTGAGGTGTCCTTCGATGGCCGGGTCAGCGTATCCGATGCGCTCGACCTTCAGGGCCGCGTCGAGGTGGCCATGAGCGATTTGCGCGCCGTTGCGCGCTGGTTCGGGGCTAGATGGCCATCCGGGCCGGGGCTTCAGAGTGCCGCCATCAAAGGCGATTTCGACTGGCAAGGACCTGCGCTCGCGTTCGATCAGGCCACGTTTCGAATGGACGGCAACGAGGCGACGGGCACGCTGGCAGTGAGCTTCACCGGAGAGAACCCTGCGTTCACGGGTACACTTGCGATGCAGTCGCTCGATCTCACGCCATATCTGTCGGCAGGCGGGGGCGGTGATCAACTATCCGCGCTACTCGCGTGGGCGCGTTCCAACGAGGGTGATCTTTCAGAGTACCTGGCTACCCAGGTCGATGCGGATCTGCGTGTTTCCGCCGGACGGCTCTCGGTTGGCCAATGGTCGTTCGGCCGCTTTGCGGCGTCTCTTTCGCTGAAGAAAGGGCGGGTGCTCGCCGATGTCGCCGAGATCGGGATCGACAGCGGGCGAGCCAGTGGTCAGCTGACTGCAGATCTGTCGAAGTCACTTCCGCAGGTTTCTATCCGGGCAAAGTTGGAAGACATCGACGCCGCAAATGCTTCAATGGCGCTGCTCGGCCATAGCGCCGTTCACGGCCTTTCCAATATTGCGGTCGACCTTGCCGCCGATGGGCAGACTGTCTCCCAGCTCGTGAAAGGTGCACACGGTAAGGTCACCTTCAGCCTCTACGAAGGTGGCCGATTGGGAATCGACGTCAAAGGGCTGCTCGCTGCGGCTCAGAACGGTGGGATCGAGGGATGGGGCACCGCGATCCGAGGCCAGACTGCTGTCGATGACCTCGAAGCGAAGTTCCGGGTCGACAAAGGCATCATGGCCAGTGAGCTGGTCGAGGCGAAGCTCGGTGACAGCATGCTGAAGGCGGTTGGGACGATCAGCCTGCAGTCGCGGCAGGTGGACCTTCGCTTGCTGATGGACGCGCTGCCAGAAAAGGCGGCCGAGGACAAGGCTGCTCGGGAGGTGCTCGTTTTCCGCGGCCCGTGGGCAGCGCCAAGCATCACCTTGGAGCGGTAGTCCGAGAGTTCGGGACCGGAAGGGGCCGGCAGCGTCCATGCCGGCCCGATCTCATGACGTTACATCCGCCGCCGCGGACCTGTGTCGATGTGGAACAGCCCGCCGCCATAGTGCTTTAACCCGCCGACGGCACTTTGCAGGT
>Ga0180220_1000991_pt1 | contig 24178 bp, 18 predicted proteins | sample eDN5th37CBELigBY_FD_151335 | JGI IMG/M metagenome (GOLD analysis project Ga0180220, IMG submission 151335) | Enriched backyard soil microbial communities from Emeryville, California, USA - eDNA 5th pass 37_C BE-Lig BY (version 2) (version 2) | ecosystem: Environmental > Terrestrial > Soil >...
CATTTCAAAATCCCTTGATTTCTGAGCAAACACTTTATTCGGGTAATTGGCCGATAATATAAAAAAAACGCAATCTTTGTTCAAGATTAGCGTCTCGATTGCCGAAAATCACTTCTCACTATCTAAGTAAAAATGCGACATAACTCTTTTATAAGAACCTACTATCAAATAACCTTATCCCAACAACATTCAACAATTACTTTTAAATTTGCCTTCATTATTAACTCCTAAATATATTTTTGATATAGGAACAATAAAAATGGTGAGAAATTATTTTAATCTAACTTTGCTGCATTCACTATAAAAATAACGATAAAAAGTCTAGTAAAGTGAAATAGGTTTTCATGTATTAGGAATTTCACTATTAACAATACAATCAGACCTTTTGATGAACTTTTGGTAGGACTGTCAGTAAATATGGGGCTTTCTGTGGGAAGTTGGGAAATCATAATAGCTTTATTATTGATAGGCTTTACTTTTAAAAAGACAAAGAATAGAAATTTTTGGGGTGTTAACAGCATTTTAAACCGGTATTAGTCCAAGTTGTTATTGATTGAAACATATTTATACACAAATTAATTTTGTACTGATTCGAGTTGACTCAATACATTAATCATACAAGAATTAATTAGAACAAATATCTTTACTTTAAGAACCATTCAATTATCTTATACTCATAGAATGACAATGATTTTGTGTGGGCTAGATAGCATTTAAACCGTTTGTTTAGAGTGTGTTTGATACTCAGATTCCCCGTTTATCCCCCTTGTATATTTCTGCTTATCCCTCCAAGTAACCAAGCTTAGTATACTCATGAAGTAGACACCTAAATAAATAAAATATAACTTTACTATTCTATATGCATGTACATTTTTTGTACACTGGTTGTACACAGCTCTAGTGTATGTGGTCTATTGCTTCTGCAATCTGAAATTACCTTTACTTCTTCGGTAGTTGAATATGAATGAATAGAAGATAAACCTCTTTCGGATAATTCTTTCTCTATTAAAAAAATAAAATAGTGATCAAGATTTAATGTAATTGCTTTTAAATAAGCATCAATTAGGAAACCATTACTTAATTTGTGGAGCATTCTTCTTTTCCTCCAAGTGATAAAGTTGAATAGGAGATTTTTTGATATTTCATATAATCTCTATACGTATTCAATAATTCTCTATCGTCCATTTTTAGGATCTCTTCTTCGGTTATTTCTTTTACACTCTTTTCAATAAATTCTTCTATCTTTAATCTATCATTTTCATTTAGGAAGTAAAATTTAACAAATAGCATTTCGTTACTCCTTTTTAATTTAATATTAAATTGTATGATCCGTGTAAATTTATAAACTGAACCCCCCCTAATTGGGTGGATTCAGTTTGTGAAATCATATGCGGTTTACAGAACAATATTTTCGAAAATACCCGAATTCGATTTCTACCATACCTTCATGTGTTCACCAATATGTAATCTATCAACAAGACGAAACGTTAATAGGATTATCTCAATCAATCCTTTTTAGTCTAAGTTATGGTATATGCTCCACTTATACTAATCTTATTTAACAAGCATTGCTGCTCCAATAACACCTGCTTTCCCATCTAGAGCAGTCGGTAAAATTTTAATTGATGAGGCCAATTGAGGATAAACATATTCTTTTACTTTTTCCCTAAGAAGGGTTAGAATGAATTGCTTTGATTCCATTACCCCTCCGCCTACTACAAATAATTCCGGATTCACAACATGCGTAATATTTGCTATTCCCATTGCCAAATATTGAACTGTTTCATCTATTACCGATTGAGCCTCTTGACTTCCTTGTTCTGCAAGAATAAATACTTGTTTCGCCCCTCCTTCTATACCAAAAGCCTCATTAGCTCTTCTTCCGATAGATGTTCCACTTACAAGTCCTTCAAAAGCACCCGGATTAAGATTGTTATGTTTATAACCGTTTGGCTCTACAATCATATTTCCAATTTCTCCAGCATATCCATTTGCACCATTAAAGAGTTGTTTATTTATAATCAGAGCACCACCAATTCCTGTGCTAACCGTCATATAATAAACACTCTCATAACCAACACCATTACCTGCAATGACTTCAGCTAATCCTGCAACATTTGCATCATTGTTTAAATAGACAGCTACTTTAAAGTGATCTTCAAAGATTTTAACGATTGGTATTTCATTCCATCCTGGAAGATTAGGCGGACTTAAAATAATACCTTTTTTAAAGTCTAACGGTCCAGGCGCACCAATTCCAATTCCCTTTACTTTTTTTCCTTCTATTAATTTTTCGATCATTTGCTTCATTCTATTAATAGTATGAATATTGCCTTTATCAGCTTCCGTAGGTTCTTGAATGATATCTAAAATCTTTCCTTTATCATCAACAAGACCAACTCTTACATTCGTTCCACCCAAGTCAATTCCTATACGTAAACTCATACTGCATACCTCCCATTGTAGTTACCTTAAAAAAGACATATAAAAGATTAATAAATTAGTAAACAGAGGTAGTTGATTCCATCTAGAAAGTGGAGATTAGGAAATTACTTATACAAGTTTATTCTTTAAATTCAATATCTCCTGTTAGTATGTTTTTTGGATTTGCAAAGACATGATCCAATTCTATATTTTTTAGTGTAAAACTTTAAAGATAATCGAAAGCTTTATTTATTGTTTGGATTACCCCTTTTTAACCTAAGGGTGAAATTATATCGCCAATTTCTATTTATGCAATGTCATATACACTTCGCAGTTGTAGTTGATCTTTAAATGATTCAAGACTAAGATTTTCACTTAAAGTTTCTTTTTTAACTGTTATTGTTCTTATATCGCCTGCAGATAAATCAAAATAATTATCATTAAACTTACAATCTGCATTTTTTAAGTCCATCTCAATAAATTTAGCAAATGCCTTAGAAGAAATATCGATCTCAAACGTATTTGCTGTTTCATTAACATTATAAGTTAGCTCAGGATTTAAGAAGGTAAAGTGCTTTGGTTTTGCAAACATTAAAGTTGTTACCGTTGTTTGCTCACCATTAACAAACAACGTACACTCAAGATACGTATCTCTTTTATGTTCTTCTGTTATCCATTCACCTATAGATAACTTCTCACATTGCTTTGCTGAAAGATTGTTAACTTCAGATCGAACTGTTCCTTGAGTTAGGATTTCAGAGTTGTTTTTTCGCAGTTTCCATTCAATAAGTGCATCAATTGTAGATAACGAATCATTTGTTACATAGATCTCAACGTCTGAACCTTCTTCTCTAAGTGACATTAATACCGGAGAATAAAATTTCTTCGCAAAATAATGGAGAGCCTTCCATCGTCCAAAATAATCAAGACTTGACCATGAGGCAACTGGCCAGCAATCATTTAGCTGCCAATAGAGGGATCCCATGCATCGTCCTCGATTTCTTCTCCAATGCTCTACACCATACTTTATGGCTTCTGCTTGGAGGAGTTGTGAAGCATACAGAAGAGAATCAAAATCCTTTGGATAAAGGAAATTCTCTGAAAGGTAAAATAATATCTTTCCGTTTGCAGCCCCATTTTTCTGGTGCTTTTCCATTACATATGAAAAAATATTACGATCTTCTGGCTCTGTGAAGGAGTTAATTGTCTTCATAGACGGGAATGACTGAAAACCAAATTCGGAACAGAATCGGAAATGAAATTTTTCATATTCAGAGAATGGCTTTAAACCATGCCACACTTCCCAATAATGCATATCTCCTTCATTAGGGTTTCTTGGTTCATTAAAACCTCCACCTGATGATGGGGAAGAAGACCAATAAAATGTTTGTGGGTCCAATTCTTTTGCAAGCTCCGGAATAATAAATTCAAATAGCTTAATATAATCAGCTTTATGTTTATAACCCTCACCTGGTATTCCCCAATATACCCAAGCTTCTTCAACTTCATTGTTCCCACACCAAATTCCTAGGCAAGCATGGTGTCTTATTCGTTTCATGTTATCAATAACTTCTTGTTCAACATTCTTCCTAAAGTCATCATTTAAATCGTACTCACTACAAGCGAACATAAAATCCTGCCATACAATGATGCCTTTTTGATCACACAAGTCAAAGAAGTAGTCTTCCGGGTATATTCCTCCGCCCCAAACTCGGATCATGTTAAAATTCGCTTCAACACAATCATTAATTAACTGTTCTGTTCTTTCCTTTGAATTACGAGCAAGTATACTATCCTCCGGGATATAATTTGCACCCATAGCAAAAATTGATCGACCATTCACTTCAAACTCAAATGATTTTCCCCATTGGTCTGACTCATGTTTTACTGTTATTGTACGAAGTCCAATATTTAATGTTCTCTCATCTAGAATACTAACATCATCTGATGTAATCACATCTATTTTATATAAAGGTTGCTCACCATAATTGTTCGGCCACCATAACTGTGGATTTTCAACATTGATGTTTATCGCCTCTTCACCCCGTACGTTTTCTTTAATAATTGATTGTTCATCACCTAATGGACTTGTCAATTTCACCCTTAGAGTAACGGGTTCATTTGAGTGCATTTCGACTTTAACTTGTACATTTACACCAACCTCGTTTTCCCGATGGTCTTGAGTCACATATACATCATTAATTCGACCAGTGTTCCAAGCAAGAAGTGAAACGCCTCTCCAAATCCCTAAATCTGGTATTTGAGGACCCCAATCCCATCCAAACATACTATGTCCTTTTCGTATATGAGGGTAACCTTCAATAGCATCTCCAACTCCCCACAACTCTTCTTCACTTTGCTTCTTTGAAATATATTGTATTGGTGAGAAAAGAGTAATTTGTAATTTATTTAGACCAGAGACCAAATAAGGTTTAACATCAAACTCATATATTCGGTGCATATTGTTTGTCTTTGCTACACTTTTTCCGTTGATTTTTATTTCTGTAATGGTATCCAACCCTTCAAAACGTAAAATAATATTTTTATAATGTAGCAATTCTTCTCCAACATCAAATTCACGTATATACTCATAATCTCTCGAGGCAATATCGTATGCAAAACGTTCATTATCTCGATAGAAAGGGTCGTCAATTTCACCATGTCTTATAAGGTCATTTAAGACAGAACCTGGAACCACTGCCTCAAGACTTTTTGAGCAATCTAGGCTCTTCATTTGCCAAGTACCATTTAAGTCAATTTTTCTCATTTTCTTTTCCCTCACACTTTCTATTTTTATCAACCTAAAATATTTTTCTAGTAAAAACTCAAAAACTATACTTTTTCTAAAGTACGATTACCTTTTTTCACGACCTATCTTTCCATTACTTTGAAGCAGACCAAATCCTAAAACCTAGTTTCTTTATCTTGTTCATCAAACACAACTAGAAAATATCCTCTTATCCTTACATATCAAATTCCCCTCTAAATACAGATCTTTCTTTTGCATTTCTAAAAACACTTCATTAAGTTACCGTTAACTTTATAAATTAATTTTATATCGTTAATGTTTACCTGTCAATATTTTAAGTAATCATAAACTCTTAATTAGTTTATATAAAAGTTAAATAAAATTTAAATTAAGTAACGTATTTTCTATCAAACTTTCACCCTCAAAAAAATCACTAGCATGTTGTTTAGGCTAGTGATGGAAAAAACTTAATGTTCAATTAATTTATAAAATGAAAATAGTGTACCTAAAACCTATTAAAAGCAGATCAAAAGCAACAAAAACCAGAAAAAAATTGCAATAATTTATATTGTTAGTATTTCGTGTAGAAAAGATGAAACAATAAATTCCATCCCTAACATTTATGGACTTTAAATTTCCCCATAGAAAAAACAAGGTATAGTTACACCTTGTTCTAAATTTTATTAACAGAATTTCTATATATAATTTTACCTTTAACTAATACACGCCCAAACTTTTTAGATTGATCCTTTATCTTTTCAAGGACAAAATTAACAGCGTTAATAGCCATTTGTTCGATGTCTACTTCCACAGTAGTTAAGGAAGGGTCCGTAATAGTTGCATATATATCATTATCAAAACCTACTACCGAACAATCTTGCGGTACTTTATATCCAACTTCTTTTAGCTTCTGCACTAGATTGTGAGCAACTTGATCACAATTACATACAAACGCAGTTGGAAGCTTTTCTGGTAACTCCATATCTATATAAGTACCATTTTCATCGCGATCATTGATAATATAATCTTGTTTTAATGTTAGACCATGCTCAAGTAAAGATTTATAATATCCTAAAAAACGATCTTGAATACTGCTCGTTGAGTATAAATTTCCAACATATGCAATTTTCTTATGGCCATTACGGATTAGGTAGTTTGTTAATTCATAGGCTGCATAAAAATTATCTGTTATAACTGAATCAATATCAGAATTTTCATCATAAAAATCAAGAAAAACCTTCGGGAGATCTATCTCTTCTATTTTCTCAATATATTTTTTACTTACCTGACCTAAAATAATGAAACCATCCACTTTGTTTTCATTATAGATTCTAGGAAGGTTTAATTGTTTTTCATCGTTATGGCTCAAAATATGGAGGATCCCGTAATACCTTTGATTCTCTAATATTCTCGCTATACTTTTATAAATATTTAGGTAAAAGGAAGATTGTTCAGTTCCCGCAAAACGTTCTGGAATAATAACCCCAATGTTATAGGATAAACCTTCTTTCATCGATTTTGCCATAGCATTATATCGATATCCCATCTCTTCTGCGAGAGCCTTTATTTTCAATTTCAGCTCTTCACCGACGCCTTCCTTATCATTTAGTGCTTTCGATACAGTCACACTACTTACACCTAATTTATCAGCTATATCTCTCATCGTTACATTATTTCTCATCGTTCTCCCTCCTCCTACTTAAATATTTTTTACTATTAAATAATACACGATTATAAATGATCTTTGTACTTTAATTACCTACATACTTATTTATATTGTTTTTTATGGTGTTTAACAATTTTAAGTTTTTTTCAATTAAGCCTTTACGTTGCGCTGCACATTCTAACGATCGAAATGGATCTTCTGGAGTATTAAATGTATAATCCACAAGCTTGTCTACTATCGTTGTAGCAACATGAATTCTAGTATCGCTTGATGCGTAGTAGATAAAAACTTCATCTTTTTCATTTACAACTGCTCCATTACAAAAAATCACATTTGATACATCACCTATACGTTCTTCATCATAAGGAGCAATAAAGTGTCCGCCTGGTGTTGCGATCACTTTAGAAGGATCATCTAAACTAGTTGCAAATGTATAAAGAACATAACGTAAACCAGCTGCTGTATTTCTAACTCCATGTGTGATATGGATCCAGCCTTTATCTGTTTTGATTGGTGTAGGTCCTTGGCCATTTTTCACTTCATAAATGGTATGATATTTCTTTTCATGCATAACCGTTTCTTGTTCAATAATTGGATTCAATATATCCTCACAAAGAGCAAATGCAATTCCTCCACCAGATCCAGTAGAAATAAACCCATCTTGCGGTCGAGTATAAAACGCATACTTACCTTCGACAAATTCAGGATGCAGAACCACATTTCTTTGTTGTGGAGAAGGCGTTTGGATATTTGGTAGACGGTGCCAATCTTTTAGATCCTTTGTTCGCACTAAGCCGGCCTGAGCGATTGCTCTAGATGTATCAAATTCAGATGCTTCTGGATCCTTGCTTTCCGAACAATAAATTCCATAAATCCATCCGTCTTCATGTTGAACAAGACGCATGTCATATATATTTGTTTCCGTTTCATCAATATCTTCCCAAATAAGTGGTGTATCAATAAAACGAAAGTTATCAATACCGTTATCGCTTTCAGCTAAAGCAAAAATTGATTTACGATCCAATCCTTCCATTCGCACAACTAAATAATACTTATTATTGAAATAAATAGCTCCAGGATTAAATGCAGCATTCACTCCTAGTCTTTCCATAAAGTGCGGGTTTGTTTCTTTATTTAAATCAAAACGCCAGTGTAACGGAATATGGTGCCTAGTCACAACTGGATTCAGATAACGATCATAAACCCCATTATAAAAATCTGATTTTTTCTCATTTTTCATTCCAAGTAATTCATTTTGCTTTTTTAATCGTTCAAAATATTTATCATGTATCATTTTTCCTCTATCCTTTCCATCAATTCTAAGCAAAATCTTGAGTTATGATAAGGAGTTTTCCACGGTTCCCCAATCGCTCTTTCTGTTGGATGTCCGTCTACTTCTATAGACCAGAACCATTCTCCACCTTTACGATGATCAACAATATATTTTTTGATATAAGTCCATAATCCCTCTACTAAACTTAAAAATTTCTCATCATTTGTTCGTTCATAAGCATTTTGAAAACCCACAACCGCTTCTGCCTGCACCCACCAAACACGGGTATAATCTATGTCGGCATTATGTTGTTCATTTGCAAGAGAACCGTCTTCCAGGATCGCAGCATCAGCAATATTATAGGCAATGTCAATAACCATTTGATTATAGCGCCCATCCGTTATATTTAGCGCTTTTAAAGCATCGTCTATTAACCAACTCGCCTCAATATCATGTCCAAATGATTTTAGGTTGAGTAAAGAGTTCCAATTTTTATCAAAAAAGACATTTAAATAGTGTGTTTCCTTGTTATAAATTTTTTCGTAGAATAGCTTAATTAAATTCGTTAATCTCTCTCTAACTTTTTCTGAATTAGATGCCTTAAAAAGATTTGTATAAGCCTCAAGCACATGAAGGTGTGTATTGGTGGTAATGTCTGCAATAACTCCATTTTCGCTCAATTTATCGTTAGGAACCTCTTTCCATTGACGATCAAATTCTTCTCTATAAGCATTGTTTTCTTTATCAAATCCATAACCTTCTATAAGTACGTAGATTTTATTAGCATAATCTAACGCCTCGATATTTTGTGTTGCCCGGTAGTATTCACTTAAAGCATAAATTCCAAATGATTGTGTATATACGTGCTTTTGTTCTTCTACTGGTTGACCTTTGTAATCAACTTGCCAAAATAGACCTTGATGCTCATGATCATATACTTTTTCTACTAGAAACTTATAGGCGTGATGAGCACATTCTAAATATTCCGGCTTCTTTGTCACTCGGTATGCTGCTGAAAAAGACCATAGAAATCTGGATGCAGCAATTCCGCCTTTATCAGCTTCTTTATCTATTGTTAAGTCAAAGTGAACCTTCCCGAAAAAACCACCATGTTCTTTATCTTTTAACTTCATCCAAAAAGGTAAAATGTGTGTATATAAGTGATTCTCAATTTCTATTTTTAATTTAGACACAACACTATAAACCTCCACACTTTTGTTTATTGATAACTTTATGTAGATGTTACTTTTTAACTTTAATTTTGACAGTTAATTAAAATGATTTAATTCAACTGAATAAATAACATTTAGACTTATTCTTCAATTTATAAACAAAAAAATCCATTGAATAATTTCCAATGAATATTTTAGAAACAAATTCTATTATTAAAAGAACAACTTCACAATTCTATTTTTCTATGGATGAGATACAATTAGCTCTAGATTTCCTATAAGTTCAAAATTGCCTAAACCGTATGGTAGAATGAAATGATCACCTTTTTTTAGAGCATATACATCTTTTTCTATGCATATCTCACCAGCCCCCTCTATTACACTACAAATTAAAAATGACTGGTCTTGTGTGAATGTCGCAGATGTATTAACTTCCCATTTATATACAGAAAAGTATGTTTCTTTAACAAATGTTGTTATTCTCCCACCTTTGATTTCCTTCGGTAACGGGATTACATTAAGGCTTTTATGGGGAACCGTTATTACATCTAATGATTTATTGATATGCAGTTCTCGTTTTAAACCATTCTGATCAACTCGGTCATAGTCATAAACACGATAAGTTGTATCTGAACATTGTTGAGTTTCAAGAATTAAAACTCCAGTACATAATGCGTGGATCGTTCCACTAGGTACGTAAAAGAAATCTCCTGGTTTTACTTTTACCCTTTTTAGTAAACGACTCCATTCTCCCTGTTCAATCATTTCTTTCAGTTCTTTATAGGTTTGTGCAGAATGGCCAAAAATTATCTCCGCATTCTCATCGCAATCTATTACATACCAACACTCTGTTTTTCCAAGTTCACCATTTTCATGTTCTTTAGCATAACTATCATTAGGGTGCACCTGAATAGAAAGATCCTTATTTGCATCTAAAATCTTTGTTAATAATGGAAAAACATCCCCTTCTATATTTCCAAACAACTCACGATTCTTCTCCCAAAGACTCCCTAAAGTTCTATTTTTATATGGACCATTTCTTACCATACTTTGTCCATGTGGATGTCCTGACACTGCCCAGCATTCACCTGTCAATTGTGATTCAATATCGTAACCAAATTCCGTACCTAATTTTACTCCTCCCCATATTCTCTCTTTAAAGACTGGAGTTAGAAATATCGGTTCGTTCAAATTAACCACTTCCTTTTCAAACGAAATTTAACATAAGCTAATTTACCTAACAAAGTAAATGTATTAAGTTATTAAGTTAAGTAACAAATTAACTATAAACGTCAATAACCTAAATGTCCAATGCTATTCTTAATGAATTTAACTCTCCCTAAAAATGTAAAAAATATAATTAACACTTCAAAAACACCTATTAAATTATAGAAATCACAAAAAATAGTAAAAAAATATTACATTTCTTAGACAACATGTTATAATTAAGACACCAAAAAAATAACTATTCGATAACTTAATTTTAAGTTTATAGAATAGAAAATCGCTTATTTAGGAAAATGTTCATCTATATATTGTGAAAGGGTTTACAGTTCCTGAATTATGCAGAATAAAAAAATGAGGTGTTCTCTTGTGCCGATTAAAGTAAACACAGAAACAAAAGAATTTCATTTGTTTAATCAAAAAGTTAGTTATATTTTTAGAGTTTTAGAGAAAAGTCATTATTTAGAGCATTTGTATTATGGAAATCGATTAAAACATCGAGATAGTTTTCACCATTTAATTGAGAGGGAAGTTAGACCATCTAGTAATATGTTTGAGGGTGATCATACATCGTCTTTAGAACATATAAAACAAGAATATCCTGGCTATGGATCAACAGATTTTCGCTTCCCTGCACTTATGATTACTGATCAAGCAAATGCTCATATAACTGACTTTCAATATGAGAGTTACAAATTAATAAAAGGTAAACCACCACTAGAAAATTTACCCGCTACCTATGTAGAAGATCATAGTGAAGCAGAAACTCTTGAAATTACTTTATATGATGTTGTGATAGAAACGAAACTCATTTTAAGCTACACCATCTATACTAATCGTAATGTTATTACTAGAAGTGCAAAGTTCATTAATGAAGGCACTAATGCCATTTTTATCAATAATGCAATGAGTGCAAGTATTGATTTTCCGGATGATCAATACGAGATGATTCACCTTTATGGTGCTTGGGCTCGAGAAACGCATATGGAAACAAGAAAGTTATCAAAAGGAATACAATCCATATACAGTACAAGAGGGGCAAGCAGTCACGTTCACAACCCATTTATTGCTCTAAAAAGGTTAAATACAACTGAACATTCCGGTGAGGCTTTTGGCTTTAGCTTAGTCTATAGCGGAAACTTTCTCGGACAGGTTGAGGTAGATACTTATAATGTTACTCGTGTTATGCTGGGCATTAACCCTTTTCAATTTAAATGGAAACTGAACCCTAATGAATCATTCCAAACCCCAGAATGTGTTATGGTTTATTCAAATAACGGATTAAATGAGATGAGCCAAACTTTTCATCAACTTTACCGCAGCAGATTAGTTCGTGGTTTTTGGAGAGATAGAGTACGTCCAATCTTGATCAATAATTGGGAAGCAACGTATTTTGATTTTGATGAAGAAAAAATTTTGGCTATCGTTAAATCTGCAAAGAACCTAGGGATTGAATTATTTGTGCTTGATGATGGATGGTTTGGAAATCGAGATGATGATTCAAGCTCATTAGGTGATTGGTTCGAATATGGTGAAAAACTCCCAAATGGAATCGACGGGTTATCAAAAAAAGTAGAAGCCTTAGGGATGAAGTTTGGGCTTTGGTTCGAACCGGAGATGGTCAGTAAAGGAACAAAATTGTTTGATGAACATCCAGACTGGATCATATCAACTCCTAACCGACGTGCCTCTCACGGTAGAAATCAATTTGTCCTTGACTTCTCACGAAAGGAAGTCGTCGATCATATTTTTAAGCTTATGGATAACATTATTAAAAAATCAAAAATCTCCTATATTAAATGGGATATGAACCGTTATATTACCGAAGCATACTCTCAGGTTTTAGAAAGCGACCAACAAGGAGAAGTATTTCACCGCTATATCTTAGGGGTCTATGACCTTTATGAAAGATTAATAAACAAATATCCACATATTCTGTTTGAATCCTGCGCTGGTGGTGGTGCCCGTTTTGATCCAGGGATGCTCTACTATGCTCCGCAAACATGGGCAAGTGACGATACAGATGCTGTTGAGCGACTTAAAATCCAATATGGAACATCTATGGTATATCCACTAAGCTCTATCGGAAGTCATGTTTCAGCTGTTCCAAATCATCAAGTTGGTCGCATAACACCAATAGAAACTAGAGCAAATGTAGCTTATTTTGGCACATTTGGATATGAATTAGATGTGACAAAACTAACTGACAATGAAAAAGAAAAAGTGAAGGAACAGGTTGCCTTTTTTAAAGAAAATAGAGAGATGATACACAACGGAACATTCTATAGACTGTCTAATCCATTTACTTCAAATGATACATCATGGATTGTTGTTTCAACAGATAAAAAAGAGGCAATTGTCGGCTACTATAAAGTTCTTGCGAAACCAAATGATTCATATAACCGAATAAAAGTAAAAGGTTTAGATCCTGAGAAGTTATATACAATTAATAATAGTACAACCACTCATTATGGTGATGAATTAATGAATATTGGTATTATCTTAGCAGAAGACTATACAGACCGTTCATCAGAGTATTGGTCTAGAGAACATCCTCATGATTACTACTCTAAGTTATTTGTGATTAAGGAATACATAGGGAGTTAACCCTTAACATTTTCAGAAAAGTACGTGTATAATACACGTACTTTTTAATATATTCTTTGATTTCATTATGGACGAGTAATAATAAAAAGACTTTTAATTTACGGTAAGGAAATAACACATTTTTTATTACTGATAACTTAAGCAATTGGCATCATTACTCTGTTTTATCATTATCTTTATCTTGTGAGATTTTTATTAATACAGGACTCAGGCTCTATTCATATAAATTAGGATAATTTTAGCCAGAATCAGAATATGAATTAGTAGTACTAGTATCCCAAAATGAGCTCCTGCATTCATCGTTTTTTCTCTACCTCTTTGATTTTGAGTTCCTAGGTGGAAATCATCCATATAGCGGTATATAATTGGTTATTCAAACCTTTTCCATAAAGAAAATTATAGTTTTTTCTAATTTTAATTCTAAACAGGAGGTTTTTTACCCTTTGGGAATTAAGTATAATGTTAAAGACCCATTGCTAAAACAATGGGTCTAATAAAACCGAATTTTATTTTATCTGTTACTAAGTATATTCCTTAGTTCATTCAAAGTCTCATGTAACTCAATCTTTTTATCTTCTGCCACAATATTTTGTGACGTTTTTTTATTATCAAGGCTCTTTTTAAACTCATCCAAATGTTGAACAGCCTGTTTATAATGTTTTTTACTGAGTTGATCTTGTATTTGTGTAAGTCTATTTTTAAATTGCTTTTGTAACGGATCTGCTATTTCACCATTTTCCTTATATCCATCAATTAAATTAGATAGTTTCAGAAAAAGTGCATCTTCCCTATATGTTTTAAGATTAGGAATTTCATCTAGTGTAATAACATAATCATGATTATATACTTTCTTTAAGTGCTCTGGACTATTTTGATTCTTTAATACATCTCCATTCCATGTAGAAAACCAACTATAATTAGCATGGTATAGTGGTAATAAATCAGGATCTGGTATTGGGCCATTTTCTGCTATAGAAATGATTTTTTTGTTATCAGTCAACTCTTTTAATGCCTCGTACTGACTACTCATAGGACTATAGTTATATTCGCCTGGATATGAATCGAAGCTTACAATATCGACATACTCATCTCCAGGATACCAATCTTCCTCAATAGAATTCCACACCCATATTAAGTTATTTAGGTTATGGTAATTCGTCATTCGATCATACATTAATCTCCATAATTCCTTAGTAGGCTCAGGACCTTTTGCGCCCCACCAGAACCACCCACCTTCTGCCTCATGAAGGGGGCGCCATAAGACAGGTACATCCGCTTCCTGTAATTTCTTTAATTCACCAGCAATCACATCAATATCACGAATAAGAAGCTTGTAGTCCTCAGACTCTGGATGATTCAAAGCATACTCTATGTCAAACGTTGTTGCGTCCGTATAAAAACCACTCCACCACTCTTTACCCGGTTCATCTATTAAACCTTTTGGAGCATTCCAATGCCAGGAGAAGGAAACAATTCCACCTTTATTCCACCAGTCAATAGCTACAGGTGTTTCATCAGCTGAGGCTCCATGCTCAACTCTTGAAGGACTATTATCAATAAAGTCTAAACCTAAAACAGCAGGGTATTTACCAGTAGTTTCATAGATATATTCTAAATCTCCAGGTCTTGTACTTGGAAAATCATGTTGTCCAGAAAGGACCTTTTCACCAAAGTTATCAACAAGATAGCTTATTACAGCTTTTGCTTCATTCGTTGCATTTGGATTAATTAATTTCTTTTCTACTTCATGTTTTTCAGGTGCAGGTGCAGGCTTAACTTCAATATAATCAATGGCAAACCATGTCCAATTTGGCGTAATTGAAATTGTATTGGTGCCAGCGTTAAGTAGTATGTTTCCAGCTGATTCTTCACCAAACCCACTTCCCATGGTAAAAGTACTTAACACCTCCCCATTGACAACAACATTCGCAACTTTTCCATCTCCATAAATTGCTCCATATCCAATATTCAGATTGTATAAGCCGGTTTCAGGTGCATCCACATGAAACGTAACACGTTGAGAACTATTTTCAAAATCACCCACATATCCAGTACCTGAGAAACCTGCTACAGAATCTTTAACAGTCAGCCCATTTAAAATAGCATCTTCTGCTTCAAATAATCTTACCTCAGATTCTGCCTTTGCTAAATTTCCTTTAGTGGGAATTACGGAAATGCTTAATGCGAAAATACTAGCAGCAACCACAGTATTCTTAATGAGTGAAGTCACTTTTTCCTGTTTCCTCATCCTTCTTCCTCCTTTATTTCTAACAATTACCTTCTATTCTCTTAAAAACTTCTCTACCAATTCCAGAGATTGCTTTTGAAATGTGTTGACCAGTAATAACCTACTTTCTATATACATCCTTAAAACAACTCATTAATTTTCTACAATCTGGAGAGACATTTGGATTAACCAGGGAAAGAAAGGGCTTTCATAAAGATCCATTCTAATTTGTTTATGAATCCAGCAATCTATATCAATCATTATGCCTTCCAATTTTAGCTGATAAGTATCATTGTAACTCTCTTTTCTATGAGTTTTATTTCTAGTAAAAGATTAGGGTCCAATGATAGGACCCTCTTTACTTTTCAACAAAGACTTACTAATTATTCCATAACTCCACTGTATCTTTTACAATTTGTGTAAATTCCTCTTCAGATTCCTCAACGCCCACTTTATCTAAATCCTTCATAAATTGGTCCCAGATTGCATCAAACTTTTCTGGTTCTGCAAGAATTGCCTCTGGCACTCGTTTAAATGTAATATCTAGCATTCTTTGATTATTTACCTCCAGTTTAGAACCTGAAGGAATTGCTAGATTATAAGCAGCACCCCAAGGACTTACAGGAAATTCATCTTTCGAAGGATATAAATCTTTCCACAATTCTACTCCATAGTTCTTTAACACTTCTTTCTCTATTTCTGTCTGATTCGCTATTTGTTGCTCACGGGTATTAATTGTATATGTTTGACCTGTTGAATCTAATGCACCGTCACCATACCGTGGAGCGAATCTCGAAAAGTTGTATCCAATTCCTGTTTCCTTTAAGAAATTTTTATCATTGTTGCGTCTTTCTAAAACATCTTCAGGTATAACACGTTTCCCATCAACAACCTCATAATGCTCACCTTCAATACCCCAATTAAGCATAACTTGAGTCTCTTCTTTAACTAAGTAATCAAGAAATTTGATAGCGCGAACAGGATCTTTACAATCTTTTGTAATCCCAATACCCCAACCAACTTGAAAACCATTATCTCGGAATGCATGATGCTTATACTCTTCACTTAATGTAATAGGATACATTCCATACATTCTTTCTTCCATTCCAGCTTCACGTAATGCTGATTGAGCTTCGTATATCATCCAATCAGGAGCTATAGTAGCTAATGCACGACCTGTAGATAACTTTGAAAGCCATTGGTCATGTTTTTGAACAAAAGAATCAGGATCTAACAACCCTTCGTCGTTCATCGTATTATACCAACGGAAAACTTCTTTCTCTGCAGGACGACGATAATGTAATGTAGCTTCATATGTCTCAGGATCTACAAAATATTCACCATCATCAGACCCGCCTGTCATCATAAAACCACTATTTAGAGTTGCTGATTGTAACCGCCATCCATCAGTCTGCAAGGTTAAACCTATAGTCGGTTGCCCATTAATTTCAGGGTGTAATTTTTTATATTCCCTAATTGCATTCTCAAGGTCTTCGAGAGTTTTCATGTCTGGATAACCTAACTCCCTTACAACATCATGTTGCACAAGTGCACCGAAATTAGGATGCGCTCGATCTTCATCCACTGTGTTATTACTAAGGATATAAATAGAAGGATCATCTTTACTCCATTTTAATCGGTTTATATCATCACCTAGCATTTTTTTTATGTTCGGTGCATGCTCTTCAATAAGTGGAGCAAGATCAATTAAAGCACCAGCTTCTACAAGAGTGCTTGCTTCATTCTTCGGTAGTATCATGTCTGGATATTCACCACTAGCTACCATCAAAGGGATTTTTGTTTGCCCCCCTTCAATATCGAACTCAGGATCTAGAGTAATCCCTGTGTCCTCTTTTATTTTCTGCCCCACCGGACTCTCCATGTTTTCCCAATCAGGATTTGTATCAGAATCAAAAACCGTCAAAGTAATTGGACCATTTCCCTCTGATTTTGAAGTAACCTCTTCCTTTGAATTCTGACAAGCTGCCATGATTGATAAAAGTGCTGTCAATAAAACGAGACTAAAAACTTTATAGCATGACCTCATTCTAATATTTCTCCCCTTTTGTCTATTTTATTGTAAAAACAGAATATAATCTGTTAACACCAGCATTAAACTGTTACTGTTTTACTGCACCTAAAGTCATTCCTTGGATAAAATACCTTTGAACAAATGGATAAACTAGCATGATCGGAATAACGGTTACCATGGTAATAGCCATTTTAATTGATTCTGGAGAAACCTGATTCTGTTGCTGTTCATTTGGCCTCATTTGGTTCGCGTCCACATTTCCACCCATTGAGGTATTATCCAGAATTTTCATAAGTTCATACTGCAGTGTTGTTAAATTTTCATTCATACTATTAAATAAATAAGTATCAAACCAACTGTTCCATTGTCCTACTGCCACAAACAATGCGATAGTTGCTAAAACAGGTTTACATAGAGGCAAGATAATTCGATAAAAGATTGTAAAATCATTTGCGCCATCCATCTTTGCTGATTCTTGTAATGAAAATGGCAGACCATCCATGAAAGATCGAATAATAATAATGTTAAAAGCACTTACTAGACCTGGCAAAATATAAACCCAAAATGAATTCATTAATCCTAAATCCCTTATAAGCATGTATCCTGGAATGAGACCACCAGAAAAATACATCGTTAAAACGAGAAATGTTGAAACAAACTTTCTACCTTGGAAATCTGCACGACTTAGTGTAAAAGCTACCATAGCTTGGGCAAATACTCCTAAAATTGTACCAATTACTGTTCTTAAGACAGAGTTAATAAACCCAGTAACTAAATTATCGTACTTCATGATTTCTAAATAATTATTTAGGGTGAATTCTCTTGGCCAAACATAAATGCCACCTCTAACTGTATCGGTTGATTCATTTAGAGAAATTGCTAGTACATTTAAAAACGGATAAAGTGTAACAACCATAACAATTATAAGAAATAAACAGTTGATAATATCAAAGACACGCTCTTTCATCATTGAATCCATCAACTTTTTTTTAGTGACCATACAACAACCTCCTTACATAACACTTTGATTTGAAAAGCGTTTAAAGATTCCATTTGCTAGAAATAATAGGATGATACTTACAACAGAATTAAATATTCCTATTGCTGTCCCATAAGAAAACTGCCCTAAACCAATCCCATAATTAAGCGCATACAAATCTAAGACTTCAGAATAATCCAGCACAAGAGAATTCCCTAATAACATTTGCTTCTCAAAACCAATACTAACTAAGTGACCAATATTTAAGATAAGAACAACTAAAATGGTCGGTCTAATTCCCGGTAAAGTAACGTGCCAAATCCTTCTTAATCTACCTGCTCCATCTACCTTAGCTGCTTCGTAAAGTTGTGGATCAAGACCAGCAATTGCAGCTAAAAAGATGATGGCATTCCAACCCATTTCTTTCCATAAGTCTGAAACTGTAACAATGCCCCAAAACCATGTTTCCTGAGCCATAAATTGGAAGGGCTTTTCTATTACCCCTAATCTGAGTAATAAATCATTTACAATCCCCCCATCAATGGACAACATCTTTGTAACAATACCTGCTACAACTACCCAAGACACAAAATGGGGTAAATATGTTACAGTTTGAACAGTTCTCTTAAAAAACGAATGGCGAACTTCATTTATTAACACTGCAAACAATATCGGTACTGTAAAACCTACTACTAGTCCCATTAAACTCATTGCCAGTGTGTTTCTTAATGCCATGAAAAACCGTTCATCAGTAAACAAGGTAATAAAGTGTTCTAGTCCTACCCACTCTTGTTCAAAAAATGACTTTCCGGGCCTGAAATTTTGAAAAGCCATCGTCCACCCCCATACCGGTAGATAATTAAAAATAAATACCCACACCACAAAAGGAAGTGACATCATATAAAGTGTTTTTTGCCTTTTAAACACTTTCCAAAAACTGCGTCTTTTTTCTTTTTCTTTTATAATCACCATTTCCGTAATCGCTTTCCCACTTGTATTTGCCATGTTCCCCCTCCTCATTTGTAACTTTATTTTATATCGAAAATAAAGTTACTGATACCTTAATAATCAAAGGCGATTTCATATAAAAATACAAAATAATACCTCCTGGGTGAAATTACAGGAGGTATCGGTATATTACAAACCATGATTTTTTTTATAAGATGAGGGAGATTCCCCTACATATTTTTTGAATTTACTATGGAAATAATCCACATTAGAAAAACCAATTCGTTCTGCAACTTCGTATACTTTGTGTCCTTGTAATAAAAGTTTTTTTCCGTTTTCGATTCTAATCTTATCAAGGTAAGTGTTAAAATATTCTCCAGTATAATCTTTAAAAAGTTTTCCTAAGTAGAACCTATTATAATTAAGAACCTTTGCTAATGTTTCAAGCTTTATATTCTTATAATAGTTTTTTTCAATTAATTTAATCATTTTTTTCACTAATATATCTGAGTCACTTGAATCAATACTATCTAACATCTCTTCTAACAAAGTTGTTACGTAAGTAAGTAGCTCCGTAAGTTTTATCTGGTTTTCAATTTCGTATACTCTTGAGAGGATATTGGATACCGTTTCATGAATATTCTTGTTCTCATACATAAGTTTCTTTAATAAAGATGTAACAATTTCTATATATTTTTCTTTGATAGTCTGTTCAGATAATTCATTAAAAATCATATACTTTCCTACGTTCATACAAATTCTTTTAATTACCTTTTGATCTCCTATTTCCAAAGCAAAGACTAACTGTTCTACAACTTCTGATAATTGTAATGACGAATTTTCACCTTTTGAAACACCTTCTTCAACTGTAATAACAGGCTTAGAATCAGAGTGTAATATGAGTCCTTCATCGTAGAAAAATTGATCTTTTATTAAATCCGAAGCAATATTGAATTGAGTAGTCAAATCTTCAATTTCATTAAAAGATTGTGAGATGGATGCAACAAATTTAGTTTGAATGTTTTGATGTATTTCATTGTACATGTGAGCGATATTATGATTTTCTTCTTGATCTGCATTTAACAAAATGCCAATATAGGTTCCAGTGGTAAAAATGAGTCCCTTTTTATCTATTTCATAAACATGCTTTAATTGCTTCTTAATATCACCCAAAGAGTATTCATTTTTCTTCACTTCTATAAGCAAAATTCGAAATCTATTCCATTTTAAATGATCACATAGCTCTTTTAATTCATCCATACACTCCCCAGTTACAGCAGCTTGGATGACTCTTTCCTTGTTTTCTTCGTCCATTTTCTTTTTTACCCTACTAAATTCTTCTTCTTTTTTAAATCCTTCCGTTAATTCAGTTAATATAGGAATGAGTTCATCTTCATCAACCGGTTTCACCAAATAATCTTTTACATTATATTTCATTGCATTTCTTGCATACTCAAATTCGGCAAAACCACTCAAAACGATAAATTGTATTGAGGAATCCACTTCTCGAATTTTTTGTATTAACTCGATCCCACTCATTTCAGGCATTTTCATATCAACGATCATTAGATTTGGTCTTAACTCTTTATATTTTTCAATTGCATCAAAACCATCTTCCGCTGTACCAACAATTTCAAATCCTAAGTCCTCCCAGGGGATAAACATTTCTAACCCTTGCCGTGTTGAAGGTTCGTCATCAACAATCATTACCTTAAGCATCCTTTCGCCCCTCCTTAATAGGTATAAAAATAGTGATCTTCGTCCCTTTGTTTACCTTACTATCTATTGATAACCCCGATTTTTCACCGAATGTAAGTAGTAATCTCTGATGAACATTCTTTAACCCTATACGCTCCTCATTGTGATGACTTTGCTCATTAAACATCATTGAAATAGCCTCTTGTTTCTTTTCATTCATGCCAACTCCATTATCAATGATATGAACAAGTAATCCCTCTTCAACTGCTTTTGTTTCAACACGAACATGCCCTCCTTTCCTACTATTCTCTAACCCATGAATAACAGCATTTTCTACAATTGGCTGTATGATTAGAGGGGGAATAGGTACATGTATAAAAAGTTGATCAACCTTTAATTCATAAGTTAAGCGGTCACCATACCGAAACTTTTGTATTTGTAAATATGACTGAACTATTTTCAATTCATTTTCAAGAGTCACTTTACCAGTTCCAACCTCAATACTATTCCTCATTAATTTCCCAAGCATTTTTACTACCTGAGATATTTCTTTTTCTCCTTTTGCGTATGCTTTCATCCTAATAGACTCAAGTGCATTAAATAAAAAATGCGGATTTATCTGACTTGCCATCATTTTAAACTTTATTTCATTTTGCTTTCTTTCCAGTAACGTTTTCTGTCTATTAGTCTCGTATACTTCATTTAAAAGATTCTTTGTATTATTCACCATGAATTCCAATTGTTTAGATAAGTGTCCAATCTCATCTTTTCCGTCAATTGGTATACTTATATTAAAGTTTCTGTTTCCGACTTGCTTAATCTGCTCACTAAGTATAATGAGCCTATTTGATAGTAATTTTGAAATATAATAAATTAAAAATAAAGCAAAGCACATACTAATTCCAACAACCAAAAATCCTGTATCCCTTACCTTATTGGCATTTCCTACAATACTCTCATCAGAAATGAATGAAACAATCCTTATTTCATTCAAACTATTTTCCGCTAAAATTGTCTCAACAAAGATTTGGGTCGGTTCCCCTTTAACATCGTCTTCAAACATACCAGCCTTACTCTCCCTAAGCTGTTTGGAGTTAACTATATCAGACAGTTTTTTCCCTTTAAACTCAGGTTGATTTGTACTAATAATATGATCAAGGTCATCCACGATCATAATTGGTTGAGATTCTTGTGATAAAATCAAGTTTAATGTTTCCGTATTAACATTAATAACTAATACACCACTTGTTTCTAAATCCAAAAAGTTTATTGTCCTTACTAAACATAAATATTTTTGGTGTTTATTTGTTTCATCTTCCATGTAGACCCATCTAACTAAGCCCTTATCTAATATTGCTTTTTTATACCATTTTGATGTCAATATCATTTCATCTATAGGTATTATTTCCCAACTATTTAGTAATGTTTCATTTTTCATATAAAATCTTATATTAGAAATCTCTTCTTTGTATAACTTTCGGTATTCTTTAAAACTATTGAAATCTCGATATGATTCAACAACATCATACCTCGATTGATATTTTGTATTTACAACATTTTTTAGTTGTTCATCAAATAAGAGATTATTAGAAACATACAATGAAACATTCATAACTGCTCGAGTTCTTTCCTTTACCCGTTCAATATTTATTAAAGCTTCTTGCTTAGCATCTTCAAGCGCTAATTGCCTTAACTCGTTTGTTAAGTATCCTCCAACAACTATCAGTGGTATAAATACAACTAGAATAAAAGAAATATACAGTTTATTACGTATTTTTATATCATTTAAATTTCTTTTAATGACCGAGAAAATATTAGATACACCTCCAGCCTAGATAAATAGTCATTATGCCATTTTATGCTCAATACCTATAGTTCTTTATCTAATTTAAGTCTAGTAACTATTTATAAACCTTATAGAATATATTTTTCTTAAAAATAACTTTACAAAAACCAATAAATTACTTTAATATTAGCTTACAAACCAACCTTATTTCAACTTACTTTTTTATAATAAATAAAGTTACAAAGAAAGGAACATATTATGGATTCTTCCTCAATGAGAGGTTTCTACAAAATATCAGAATGGATAATGAATTTTGCTTATTTAAATATATTATGGATTGCATTTACTTTATTAGGTCTTGTTTTATTTGGTTTCTTCCCTGCAACGGTATCATTGTTTGCTATTGTTCGGAAATGGATCCAAGGTAAGCGTGATTTTAATGTTTCAAAATGTTTTTGGAACTCATTTAAAAAGGAATTCTTAAAGAGTAATCTTTTAGGTCTTATTCTGCTCTTTATAGGAGGCATTTTATATACTGACTTCTTATTTGTTAGAGGAAATGAAGTTCATTTTGTTCATTATACTTATTACCCCTTATTAGTTGTGATTGCAATTTTTATTTTAGCTTTGTTATATGTTTTTCCAATCTATGTTCATTTTGAAACAAAACTTTTACATATTTTAAAAAACTCAGTATTATTAATGATCATGAGCCCACTCATCACAATTATGATGGTCACTTTCATCTTGATTTTGTATCATATATTAAGGTTTATCCCAGGAATAACTCCTTTGTTTAGTGTAAGCCTATTAGCATATATCATAATGTGGTCTAGTAATTTTGTCTTTCAAAAAATAGGAAGATACAAAAACATCGATAAACAAGATTCTTCAGAACATAAGAACTAGAATTGTCCTGAAGTTTCTTGTTCTTTATTATGAATTAATGCCTAGTATTATATTTACCATTCAAAGCATAGTGATGCTAGTATATTTTCATGGAAATAATTTAGTTAAGTTTTTAAAAATTTGACTAGAATGATACTGAAAGGTTGTGTCTTAATGGGGAATAAGAATACAGATAAAAAATATAATGAAGATTTCAAAAAGATGATCGTTGATCTCTATAATTCTGGTAGTTTTACTATGGCCATATTCGGAAAAAGTAGAACATTAATTAATAACTAAAAACATATTTTACTTTCCTATCGCCTCCTTTTCATTAAATAAATATGACCCGTTTGCTAATTAGAGTAATTAATTTAATAGAATATCAAAGAAGTTATCTATGATCTAAAAGTAATGACATGACATTGTATAAAAGTAATATTTGTTAAAAATAATTAAAAATGTAAATTTCAATAGGTAATACATCGCTGAAAAATTTACAAAT
>Ga0180220_1000992_pt1 | contig 24177 bp, 19 predicted proteins | sample eDN5th37CBELigBY_FD_151335 | JGI IMG/M metagenome (GOLD analysis project Ga0180220, IMG submission 151335) | Enriched backyard soil microbial communities from Emeryville, California, USA - eDNA 5th pass 37_C BE-Lig BY (version 2) (version 2) | ecosystem: Environmental > Terrestrial > Soil >...
ATCATCACCTTTATTTATATGGGTACCTTCGGGGCCATTCCTTACTTTCTTACGGTCCTGTTCCAAAATGTGCATCAATACAACGCGCTGCAGACAGGTCTGGCTTTTATCGTGCCGTCGCTATCCATCGCTCTCGGAACCCAGTGGGGGGAGAAGCTGGCCACGCGTTTCGGCATGCGCAGCACGATCCTGACAGGCAGCATCGTCGGCATTGCGGGTACCGTCCTCATCCCTCTGGGGGCGTATGTCGGCTCTGGCTATCTGCCTATCTTGCCGGGGCTGATCATTTCCGGCATCGGCCAGGGCGTCGTATGGACCGGCATGTGGATCGCCGCCTCCACGGGCGTGCCCCAGGCAGAGCAAGGGGTAGCCTCGGGCATGGCCACAACGACGCTGAATATCGGCAATGCCATTGGCCTGGCCTTCCTTATCTTCATTGCCAACTCCGGTATCGATGGCCAAGCCGGCGGCACGCTTCTGATCGCTCAGGCCGCAGGTGTCCGCACCGCTTTGTATCTGGCTGCCGCCGGGATGTTGATCGGTGGAATCGCGGCCTTATTCCTGCCGCGAAAAAAATGATATGGGAGTTTTTCTTGGAATATACAGGATGCAGCGGCTCTGTAGTTTATGCTCTCTGATATTATCAAAAAAAAGCCAGCCCTGACCCCATAAGGATCGGGATGGCCTTTGCTTTGCCCGGTATACGTGCAAGAAAACAAGTATGATCGTTTAGATCATGCGCTCCAACGTGCCCAAAAACCAATTCCGGAACGCTTCCTGATCAATTCCGGTCGCGACATGAAGGTTCGGCTCGCCGTCGGCTTCCATCGTCATGCCGATGGCGGGCCCTTCGGTCACGACGCTCACGCATTTCGGCTCGACCGTAAAAATTTCCGGATTCGTTACATAGGTAACGGCACACATGTCATGCATCATCACGCCATGTTCCATATCTCCGTCCCGATAATGTCCGAAGGTAGCGGCGAACATTTCAGCCGATCTGTTGCGGTGTTTCGCCAGTTCGCTGCTTCCGATCAACGCTTTTAACGTGACGTCCAGACCGATCATGACCAGATCCAAGCCGGATTCGAACACGATTTTGGCGGCGTGCGGATCGGCCCAAATGTTGAACTCGGCCGCGCTGGTGACGTTCCCGCCGCAAAGCGAACCGCCCATGAACACGATGCGGTCGATGTTGGCTTTCACCTGAGGATACATCAGCAGCAGGACCGCGATATTCGTCAACGGACCGATGGATATGAGCGTCACTTTTTCGTCCGAAGCTTCAAGCGCAGAGCGAATGGCTTCGACCGCATGCTCAGGGATGACCTGCTGCGCGCTGTCGGGAAAATCATATCCGTCCATGCCGGATTCCCCGTGCACGTCGGTGCTGACAGGGGCGATCAGAAGCGGCGTTTCCATGCCGCGGGCCACCGGAATCTTTTGTCCGAAAAAATCAAGGATTTTCAGCGTATTCGCCGTCGTTTTGCCGATATCTACGTTTCCGTGCAGCGTCGTGATGAGCCGGATGTCCAGTTCGTTCCGATAAAAGGCCACCCCGAGCGCAGCCGCATCGTCAATGCCCGGATCCGTGCTTAAGATCACTGGAGTTTTTGTCACGTTGTTTCCCCCTTAAAATTGGTTGGCTTCCCAATTGCATTCTTCTTAAACAAGTTGCATGGACGTGTTAAAGATTAGCCCATATGTACGAGAAGGTCAATGGGAATGCGCTTACATAAACTTGCTTTTAAGAAGAAGGAAAAACACCCGCAGGTGCTTCTCCTTCATGCTTCCCTTGTCCAATGATTATTCCTTTGTAACCAATTTCAACGGCGCAGGAATGGATTTTTCAACCGTTTTGCCCTGAAGCACGTCGTATGCGGCTTGAACCGCCAGCTGGCCGATCAAATCCGGCTGCTGCGCCACCGTGGCGGTCAGTTTTCCGTCCTGGATCGATTTCAGCGCATCCTCGTTGCCGTCAAAGCCGACGACCGGAATGTTTTTGCCGGAGCTTTGGATCGCTTCGATCGCGCCGAGCGCCATTTCGTCGTTGTGTGCGAACACCGCTTGCACGTCCGGATTCGCCTGCAGCAGGTTCTCCATGACGTTCAAACCTTTGGTGCGGTCAAAGTCCGCCGTTTGTTTGGCAATGACTTTCAATTCTTTGTCCGCGACTTCGTGGAAGCCCTTGCCGCGTTCACGGGTCGCCGATGCGCCTGCGACGCCCTCAAGTTCGATCACTTTCGCGCCTTTGCCGACCACTTTGGCGATATATTCGGCCGCCATGCGGCCGCCCTTGACGTTATCCGATGCGACCAGCGCCTTAACGTCTCCTTTGTCAGATGAGCGGTCCAGCGTAATGACCGGAATGCCCAGATTGTTGGCGGATTGCACGACCGTCGAAATCGCCGCGGAGTCCGTCGGGTTGATGAGCAGCACGTTGACGCCTTTTTGCATCAGGTCATCCACGTCGTTGCTTTGTTTCGCCGAGTCGTTCTGCGCATCGACGACGATCGTTTCCATGCCGTGTTTTTTCGCTTCGGCCACGACGCCGTCTTTCAAGGACACGAAAAACGGGTTATTCAGCGTGGAGACGGAAAGTCCGATTTTGATATGCTTCAAATCTCCTCCCGTTTTCGGTTTGGCCCAGCTAGGCGGCTCCAGGGAACAGCCCGTGGTCAAAATCAGCAGAAACGCTGCCAGGATTAACGATAGCTTTTTCATGTCATTTTCACTCCTTATGCGGATTTCTTCCGGTCGATCAATACGGCAATCACGATGACGATCCCTTTAACCACCATCTGGTAGAAGGAAGAAACGCCAAGCAGGTTCAAACCGTTGTTCAATGTTCCGATGATGAGCGCGCCGATCAGCGTGCCCACGATGCGTCCGCGTCCTCCGGAGAGGCTTGTCCCGCCCAAAACGACCGCCGCGATCGCGTCCAGCTCGTAAGAGGTACCGGCCGTCGGCTGCGCGGAATTCAGACGGGACGTCAAAATCGCGCCCGCCAATGCCGAAAGCAGGCCTGCCAGAGAGTAAATCATGATTTTAACGCGGGAAACTTTGATGCCGGATACGATCGCCGCTTTTTCATTGCCGCCGATCGCATACGTTTTGCGGCCGAATGCGGTTTTATGAAGCACGATCCACAAAATCGCGAAAGTAATGATCATCGTTATGGCCGGAACCGGAATGCCGAATTGATAACCGCGGCCGAACAATTGGAACGTCATGCTGTCCCCGAGTCCGGTGATCGGATTCCCGTTCGTGTATACGAGCGTAAGACCTCTGAAAATCGTCATCGTGGCCAGCGTGGCGATAAACGGCGCCATCTTTCCTTTCGTGATCATGATGCCGTTGATCATGCCCATGACGCCGCCAAGCAAGCAGCCGATAATGATCGCCAGAATCGGATCAAAGCCGGCAACGAGCATATTGGCGACAAAAGCGCTGGACAGCGCCAGGATGGAGCCTACCGACAAGTCGATTCCGCCGGTCAAAATGACGAACGTCATGCCGAATGCGATCAATGCGTTGATCGATACCTGCCGCAGCAGGTTGAGTATATTAAGCGGTTCCAAAAAGCTTGGATTCAGAACCGAGACGATAATGATGAGAATGATCAGGCCAAGCAGCGGCCCGAGCTTTTGCGTAATTTGCGAAAACTGAAAACCTTTGGCCGTTTTTGCTTCGTTTAGTGTTGTCATTTTACTGTCCCCCTGTAGCCAGCGTCATAATTTTTTCCTGGGTTGCTTCATCCTTGCCGAGTTCTCCCGTAATGCGGCCCTCGTGAACCACGACGATCCGGTCGCTCATGCCGAGCACTTCCGGCAGTTCGGAAGAGACCATGATGATAGCGACGCCATGTCCTGTAAGTTCGTTCATCAACTGGTAAATCTCGCGTTTGGCGCCGACATCGACGCCCCGGGTCGGTTCATCCAAAATGAGGAGCCTTGGCCCGATGCCCACCCATTTGGCAATGACGACCTTCTGCTGATTTCCGCCGGACAGGTTTCCGGCCGCCGTTTCGCGCGAGTGTGTTTTGATCTGCAGCCGCTTGATCAGCGCATCCACGAAGGCGCTCTCTTTTTGCGAGGAAATCAGCCCTTTGGACGTAAAACCGCTCAAGCTTGGCAGCACCATATTTTCGCGTACCGAAAAATCAAGGACCAGCCCTTCGTCTTTCCGGTCTTCCGTAATAAATCCGATCCCCAGCTTCACGGCGTCCACCGGTTTCCGGATCACCGCTTTTTTGCCGAACATGCGGATTTCGCCGCTGTCGAGGCGGTCCAGACCGAACAGCGCCCTCATGATTTCCGTTCGGCCCGAACCCATCAGCCCGGAAAAGCCGACGATTTCGCCTTCGCGCACCTGGAAGCTCACGTCCCGGAACAATCCTTTGCGCGTGGCATGCTCCACTTCGAGCACGACCTCGCCCGGATTCGGATTCCTTGCCGGGAACCGTTCGGTCAGCTCTCTGCCGACCATTTTTTTGACGACTTCGTCGAAGTTCGTGTCCGGAATATTTTTGGTATCGACGGTTTTTCCGTCGCGCATGACCGTGATTCGATCACATATGGTGAATATTTCCTCCATCCGATGCGAAATATAAACGATGGAAACGCCATCTTTTTTTAGCGACTCGATCACTTCGAACAGCTTTTGAATTTCTCTTTCCGTTAATGCCGACGTCGGTTCGTCCATGATGATCACCTTGGCCTCGGAAAGCAGCGCCTTGGCGATTTCGATCATCTGCTGTTGGCCGACGGAGCATTCGCCCGCCTCCACGTTCAGCGGAATGTCGACGGCAAGTCTTTGAAACTGCTCATGGGCAAGCGCCTTCATCTCTTTATATTTTAGAAATCCGAGCGGGGACGACATCTCCCTGCCGATGAACAAATTGTCAAGCACCGTCATTTCCGGCCAGACATTGAGCTCCTGGTGGATAAAAGCGATTCCCTCCCGCTCGGCTTCTTTCGGATTCGCAAAATACGTCTCCTTGCCGTCGATGAGGATCGTTCCCTCGTCTCTGGCATGCAGCCCGGTAAGAATATTCATCAGGGTGGACTTGCCGGCGCCGTTTTCGCCCATGAGGGCGTGAACCTCGCCTTCGCGCAGGTCAAAGTCGACGCCGGTGAGCACCTGGTTGCTGCCGAAGGCTTTGTGGATTCCTTTCATTTGAATGTGCATAACGGCTCCCTCCTAAAAGTTTTTGCGAGCAATACTTCTTGAATATGTTTCGAGCAAAAACTCGCTTCGTAAGCATAGGCTTTGTTTTTGCGAGCAACGCTTCTTGATATTCTTCAAGCAAAAACTCGCTTCGTAAGCATTGGCTTGTTTTTGCGAGCAATACTTCTTGATATTCTTCGAGCAAAAACTCGCTTCGTAAGCATAGGCTTTGTTTTTGCGAGCAACGCTTCTTAAATGTCTTTCGAGCAAAAACTCGCTTCGTAAGCTGTTTCTATGAACCGAAATAAACGCCTGCCTGCAAAATAATGTTGGCATACGGCTTTGCTTCGCCGGTCCGGATCACGGCTTTCGCTTTCCGGGTCCGCTCTTTGAATTCCGCATGCGGGCAATGCTCGATGGCGGAGCCGGCGAATTTGTCTTCTATATAATGCAGCGCTTCGGGATTATCGGTCTTGATTTCGTCCGCGATGACGACCTTTTCGATTTCCATGTCGGATGCGACCGCATTGACGGTTTCTTCAAAACTTGGCGAGCCGATCGTGAGCGCCAGATCGATCTTGGGGACGCCGTCTGGAACGGGCAGCCCCATGTCTGCGATCACGATCGTGTCGGTGTGGCCGAGATCGGCCAATATTTTCGATATATGACTGTTCAAGATGCCTTGCTTTTTCATGTTACAATTGCGCCTCCACTTCTTCCCGATACGGCATGCCGCCCTGCGCGCCGAATTTCGTTACCGATAGCGATGCGGCACGGTTGGCAAAACGCACGCTGTCGTAAATGGCTTTTCCTTCGGCCAGCGCCACGGCAAACGCGGCGTTAAACGTATCTCCGGCGCCCGTCGTATCCACCGCTTCCACTTGATAGGACGGCACAAGCACTTCCTTTTCTCCGTCAAAATACCGTACGCCTCGGCTGCCTTCCGTAATGAACAGCTTGTTCGGATATTTTCGCAGCGCTTCGGAAACGCTTAAATCCGAGAACAAAATCGTTGCTTCATGTTCGTTCGGCGTAAGGTAGGCTGCGTTTTCAATGACCTCCTCCGGCAGCGGACGGGCAGGCGCGGGATTCAGCAGCAGCGGAATGTCCCGCTGTTTGCAAATGCGGCTCACATGCGACACCGTTTCCTCCGGAATTTCATGTTGGATCATGACCATGTCCGCATTGTCGAAGGCAGCCAACGATTGATCGATATAAGCTGGCGTTACCTCATTATTAGCCGCTTTCACGACCACGATACTGTTGTCCCCTTCAGCCAGCACGATGTGGGCGGTTCCGCTTTCCATATGTGTAACCGGTTCCACATAATCGACAGAAACATGGTTCGATTTGAAATTGTTCAAAATAATGTCTGCGTAATGATCGTCTCCTACGCGTCCGATCATCGTCACATTCGCTCCCAGCCGCGCCGCGGCTACGGCCTGATTGGCGCCTTTGCCGCCAGGAACCGTCTTGAAGCTGTCTCCGAGAACCGTTTCTCCGGCTCCCGGTCGCTTCGACGATGTAACGACCAGATCGATTGATGAGCTTCCTACCACAATGATTTTAGCCATGATGCTCCACCTTTCTCGTCGTATCCCGCTCCGTAAACGTCACGGGCATTTGTATCGTTTTATTGTCTACGTTTTCATTTTCGATCAATTGAATCAGCAGTCCGGCCGCAGCTCTTCCCATATCGTATGCCGGCTGCCGGATCGTCGTTAAGGACGGCGTCAGCAACGTGCTCAGCGGTATATCGTCAAACCCGATAATTTGCACGTCATCGGGCACTTTTTTGCCGAGTCGGAGCGCTTCATGCAAAACGGCCGTTGCCACGATGTCGTTGCTCGCGATGACCCCGTCGGTGTCGGGATGCTTCTCGAACAGCTCCTTCGCCCAAATCCCCGCTTCCGTAAAGGAATACGACGAGGTCTGGATGACGTTGAAAGCAATCCCTTCGCTCGACAGCACGTCGATCGCGCCTTGGTAACGGTCCTGCGCCGGCCGGATATGCTTCGGTCCCTTGATGACCGTGATCCGGCGGCTTCCGCGGGAGATCATCTCCGCAGCGGCGATTCTTCCGCCTTCCCTGCCGTCCGAATAAACCGACGGCCGATTGTCCGCCGTCCGGTCGAGGAATACCACCGGGATGTTCAGCTTCCGGTATGTATCGTTCTCCGGATGGTTCGTGGAAGCGATGACGCCGACCACGTTATTTTGGACGAACGTCTGAATATAATCTTTTTCCTTCTTCTTATTTTCATCGCTGTTGCCAAAGATAATCCGAAAATCGTTCGCCTGCATCTCATCCTCCACCCCGCGCGCAAGCTCGGGGAAAAACGGGTTGGTGATGTCGGGCAGCAGCAGGCCGATCAGCCTGGATTTTCGCTTATACAAGGATCTGGCGACTTCATTCGGCGTATAATGCAGTTCCTGGATCGCGGTTTCAACCTTCTTGCGGGTATCTTCATGCACATAACCTGTTTCATTGATCACTCGCGATACCGTCGCTACCGAAACCCCGGCATGCTTAGCCACATCTCTTATCGTTGCCATCTCTATCTCTCACCTCAATGTGGAACCGGTTACACATTTAAAATATCACAACACGATTTTTTTGGCAAGCATGAGTTCGCATACAAAATACGGAATCGGGCGCGCAGTGGCTCTGTGCACGTATCACTTGTACTTAAAAGCTTTTTTTTTAAGCGGTTATCAATAGGTTGAGAATCTCATACCGGAAAAAATGGCGAAACCGTTTTTTCTTTCTGTTTTTATTGACCCTATGTCAATTCTCCTTATATAATATATTTTGTTAATATTTGTTATTCGAAGGAGGTGCTTCCTTTGTACAACAAACGATCTGCTTTAACGCAAATAAAAATCGACACCTTGGTTAATATGATCAAAATGTCATATACTTTTGAAGATTGGAATGAGGTAATCTCCTTGTCCGAGGGTTTGCTTGAACTTGCTCAATTGACGAAGAATAGAGAAAAACAGTTTCCTTGTCTTGATTCAATGGAAAAACCGCCATTGTACTATTTCGGGTACAGCTATCTCATGAAAGGCCTGGCGTTGCAGAAATTAAGAGCGTATTCGGAATCAAGAGAATGCATCAATCGCTACGCGGACCTAAGTTGGGTAGAAGACTCAAGCGAAGAGAATCCATATTATATCGACAGATTCAAAGATTTTGCCAAAGCCAATTCCTTAACGATCGATGTATTGTCGGGAAACAAAGAGAGACTCCCCGAATATCTTGACGTCCTTACGGATAACAGCGATGAAATCATACCCGGCTTAATCACGATTATCGAATCGGCATTAACGCACAACTATAATGTCGATGCCGAAATCGAAAAACTAACGCCATATATTTCGAAATACAAGCATCAAAACAGCCCCGTACGCATCTCCTACTACTTGACGGTACATTACTTATTGGCGCTGTATCATTATAAGAACCAACGATATACGGCTGCTATAGATTACGCTTTACATAATCTTACAATCTCTGATAAACTTAATCATGATAAGTTCTTCAAGAAGACTGTTGCCTTATTTGAATTTCTTAAAACGCATGCCACTAATGTTCAAACTGCTAAGTATTCACACATTCTCATTGCTTGGTGTTCTAAGTAGTCTTCCAATCTTAAACGGGGTGCCGACTCATCCGCCATTGTCCCGCAAGACGATCACGGCGCAGATTTTTAATGATCCGAAAGCGAACGATCTTTTATGGATAATTCGCTTTTTTCATCATCGGCCCTTTCATTTGGTGTGCGATCGGAGGTCAAATATATGGATGCCCGCAATGAGACACCCGAAGAAAAAAGAGAACGTTTAAGGCAAGAAGAATTAAAGAAGAGCCCTTTTGGAGCGTTTAGCGATGGAGTCAATCGTGCCGAACATGGAAATTTTGCTGATTTGGTTGGCGGATTAGGCTGGAAGGGCACTGGCATTATAATCTTAGTATTGGTTATAGGATATGCTCTCTATAAATTGTTGTTTTAATTATGCTGGGCGAATGCTTGATTCTCATAAAAAGATTCTAAAGCAAGACCCCTGGACGATCCGCCCAGAGGGTCTTCTGCGGTCATCCTGAGGATGGCAAGGAACGAAGCATTTTCTTCGCCCCCAAACAGCCGTTTTTCAACTTATTTTCCCAGCAAATGCGAATCCAGCCATGGCATCAAGACCGGCAGCACATGCCGCGCTTGCATCGCTCCTGTATGATCCAGACCGTCCAATACCCGCACATCCCAGCCTGCTTTCGTCAGCTCGTCCTTGTGTTGAGTAAAAGGTGACACGATATCTACCGTGACCTCCCCCCACTTCTCTCCATATTCAATGCGGTCTTGGCTTCCTGCAAAACAAAGCCGCGGACATTTCAGCAGCGATTGGGCTTTCCGGTCGTCAAAATCACGCAAATGATCGTACAGCGTCACAAACTGCCCGGTCTGCTTTTCGTTCATGGACACTTCGACGTTGGACCAGTCGTATTCCCCGGAGGTTTCGTCCCGTTCGGCTACCTGCGCCTTCTCGCATGGTTTGTTTCCTGAAGCACTGGAAAGAGACATTTCATGCGTTGCCGTCGTGACCTTCAGCATTTCCTCGTATGGGCCATCGATCGGAGGATATCCTCCCATGATAAGGGCAGAAAGCCGGTCGGTTCGAATCGCAAGCTGCAATCCGCTAAGAGCCAGCCAAGAGTAACCGTAATAAGCAAAACGTTCCGCTCCGGCCGCATCGGCAATCCGAAGAAAATCGGAAGCGACATTCTCCGGTGTCAGCGTGTCTGCCTTCGGCACCTGAAGCACATGCCCCTCGTAGTCAAAAGCGATGACGCGATATTTCCGGCAAAGCTCATCGATTAGCGTACGTCCGAGCGCCGGATCGGCACCCCATTTTCTCATTTCGTCCGCTTGGGGCCCTTCGATCGGGACCGGATTGACGGGCAGCAAAACGGCCGGTCCCTCCCCTTCAATGACGACATCGATCAGGCTTCCATCGTGCAACTGAACGTTCATATCGAATCCTCCTCTTTTATTCGTTTTCTCCCAAAAACCTGTATTTTCCCGCTTCTAGCTTGCCGATCAGGTTCAACGTGTTCGACATCTCATTGTTCAAATAGTTTTGCCAAAGCCCCGTCAGCTCCGGATGCTTGGATGGTTCGGACGGCATGTCCTCCGTAGGCAGCGTGCCCAAAAAGGCGGCCGATTCCTTCAAAGCGGATGCCCGATCCGAGAGCAGCCGAATCACTTCCCGTCTCGGCAGCCTATCCATGAAAGCAATCCCGACGGCAAACGTCTGGATTTCAAAGCTTTGGAGCGCCGATCGAAGCAAGGATTCGAACTCGGCCAGCCCTTCCTTCGTCACGCTGTATTCCGTGCGCGAAGGCCCAAGCTTGACTTGGTTTTCGGAAGCTTCCGCCCGGGTCAGGCCTTGAGCCTCAAGCTTTTCCAAGGCATGGTAGATCGATCCTGGTTTGACGTTCGTCCAAGTCTCGGCCCGCCAGGAGGTTAAATCATTGTACACCCCGTAACCATGGCTAACGCCTTTTCGCAAAATGGAGCCTAAAACAAGCAATCTTACCGCGGACATGAATGATGCTCCTTTCCATGATTTCGAATACATCATAACGGAATTTTTGTAACTAGTCAAATTTGAATAGTGAAATACACAAAAAAACACCCCTGAAATCAAGCCGAAACTTCATCTCAGGGGTGAAACGCTATGCCCATTCGATTTGAACGTTTTTGCCTGCGGGCGAACCTTCAAATTCCAGAAAAACGGTTTGCGTTTCCGGATCATAATCGAATGTTATTTCCTCTCCGTCCACAACCGCCCGTCGCGGCGGATGAGGAACCCGCGCACGGGTGCTCACGCGAATCCCTTCCGGCGATTCCGCCGTCCATCCGAAGCCGCGTTCCGAACGATCCTCATTCCGATTTCTGGACGAAGCGGCCAAAATCCGCGGAGCCGAGTCGCCGGCATCGTAATTCAAATCAAAAAGCAGCCTGTTGTCGTCCGGCTTCAACTCGACGCGTTTGGTCAAAGACAAACCGGAATCAAACAGATCGAAAAAAGATCCTTCGATCACGACGGAATCCGCGGAGCCGGTTTCATCAAGGACATGGACGATGCGATAAGGGCCGCGCTGAATTTCGAGCACGCGTTTTTCCTGCAGTCCCTCCTCTTCTCCGCGGAACGCCAGCGCCTCTCTTAAGCTGTTTAGAATCAGATTCGCGCCATCGCTAGTCTCCGCAAAGGCGGCAGGAGGTTCTCGCCGAATAATGACCGCCCCGCCGCCGACCTGATGCACTCCTTCTTCCGGATTGCGCCCGAGTCCAAGCGTTTCGAAAAGATGCTCCTCCGGACGTTCATATGCCCCGCGCCGCGTCTCCCGGTTCCACCATTCCCGAACCTGATGGTAAGGGTCGCTTCCGTCCCCGACATAGACGAGTACGCCCCCTTCCCGGATCCATTGCGCCAGTACCTGATGGATGCCGGGGTGCTCGGGCTTCATGAATTCATAGCTTAAAAACAATACCTTGTACTCATCAAGATAGCCGGGAAAATGAAGCAAATTATCGTATTGCAGCGGTCTGACCGGCACCCCGAATTTAAGCAGCGGAAGCGCAAGCCCGTAAAAAGGCGACCAATCGAGCAGTTTCCGCTCCTCCGCGCTTAAGGCGCCATCCGATTCGGTGCCGTCGTACCGCGAGCCGGATTCATCCTCATCTTGCTCTTCTGCACATGCGTCCACGCTTCCCCGCTGAAACATTGCCGAATTGGCCAGGCAAAGCCCAATCCCTGCCGCTGATGCATCTTGAGAAACTGCCGCGTATTTATGCATTTCGCCAAGCATCTGCATAATGGTCAGCAGCTTGGTAGCGTATTTGCCCGGAATCGGCTCCTTCCCGCTGCCGTCCTCCTTAGGATAACTTCCTTCGAATACGCGGCGCGGCCAAGGGCAAACCTCGTATTGGCTGACGCCCGGATGCAGCAGCGACGCGGTTACCGTCGCCAAATAATTCCGCTCGTAATCCGCCCATGTATGGCGCGGGTTATCCTCGATCGGATCATGGAGGAACCACATTTCGCGCCCCGTCCCCCGGGTCAGCTCCTGCATCATGCCGTATTCCAGATAGGCTGTTTCAAACGTCCGCTCGCGGCGCACGCCCCGGTAGACGTTCGGCGTCCGGCTCGTTCCCGTCCAGATTTGGGCGATAAAACCGTCGCAGGCCGGCATCGACGCAAACAGCGCTTCGGGACTGACGATTCTCCACTGGGTATAGTTGATCAGGCTGTGCGTCGGGATGTAAAAACGTACGGTTCGGCCGTAAGCCGCAAGCGCGTATTCCTTCATTTCGCTGCAGATCCGGTCCAGCGCGCGGTAGTACATGGCCGCTTTAAGCTTGGAAGCCCGGTACTGCGCATCATGGGAGGCATGGGGCGGAATCCATTCTTCGCCGTAAACGTTGAGCCACTCCCGTTTGAACGCTTCGGAATATCCGGCCGCCGCCCAAAATTCGGGCTCCTCCATATGGATCGCCTCGACCCCGGCATCGATCGCCTTTTTGATATGCGTGGACAGATACCCGGCAAACGAAACGGTCGGCACCATGTACGGCACGTCGACGTTGTGAAGCAGATGTTTTCCGGCGCGGTCCGTTTGCGCTTCATCCCAATGATTCCTCCCGTCATAACGGCCGTACAGATAATCCTGGTATTCTCCCCAGGCCACGCCCGTCATCAGATGGACGGTATACCCCGCCTGTTTCCAGCCTGCGATTCGCTCGGGCAAATCATCCGAAATCCCGTAGACCATCACGAAATCGGTGCGCAGATCGTATTTCGGCCCGTAGGGCCTTGCTTCTTGAAATCCCGTCCACTCCGGGGCCGTCTTGGCTGATCGTTTCACAATCGCTTCCCTCCTTAGTTCGGCATGCCGAGCTTGACGACTTCCTTCCCTTTCAATTCCTCGTTCACGAACTTCATCGCATCGTCATAAAAAAATAGGAATGCCGAGCAGCATAAACAGATAAAATAACTTGTGGCGCCATGCTCCTCGAAAAGCAAAGATGATTTCTTGCACTTCACCTCTCTTCTTCATGGTAAAAGAGAATCGGCTTAAGATATGTACGCGCTTACAATCCATGCATATGCCTGATTCCCGTTTGACCTCGCCCCCTTCGTGCCGTCGCCCGAGTCCGCCTCGGAATCACTCAACACCCTGGCGTCCCCGGTTTCGGGAGTCTCTGGAGCTCTCGTTAATGCAGTCTGTTTCGCCTGCTGCTTTGGTACCTTATTTACATACTTTGGAATTATAATATAACATATATTTGTTATATTCAATATATTATTAACAAAAAAACGCAGGATTTCGCCTGCGTTCCTTCTTATTTCGTTTCGATTTACATGACTTCAGGAGTCGGAGTCGGCGGCGCATATTGGCCCGTGGAATAGGTCTCGTCGATGATCGCACGGATTTCCTTCACCGATTTCCCCTGCTTGCTTAGTTCCGACACGGTCATCGCCGTTTCAACGCATACTCCGCAGCGCGTGCCGTGATCATCCCATACGACGCTGCCGTCGTCGGGATCCGTTTCCTTGATAAAACAGTTCAAATTGCTTTTGTGTCCGGCACTGTCGCCGCATCCGCAGTAACACGGGATGGATTTCAAGATATCCTTCACTTCGCCTGCCGTGCTGTATGCCGTTTTCAGCATCGGATCGAGCGGGTCCAAAAACGTCGGGAGCTTGTCTATTCCCGCCGTTTTCTCCTGCAGGTCCCCGTTTGCGGCCACCGACTGATGCATCCCCGCATGACTGTTCGTCGGTTCGGCTTCTTTGTCCTCTTCGGCCCCGCAACCGGCCAGCAGCATGCTTGAAATGACGACGCCAAGTACGGTCATCCGTGTTTTTTTGCCCAACACCATCTCTCCTTCCAATTTTGGCCTTTCAATTCTTTTCTTAACTGTAATCATTTCGTTTAAGCATTTCTTTTGCTATAATTGGGATCATAAGCTTAACACGCAAGCCGATAGAAAGGTGATTAATCCATGGAACCGTCCATCAACCCGATCGAAGAGTGCGACGCAACCTGCATGGGCTCGGAAGCCGAACTGAACCGAATCAAGGAAGGACTGATCGATGATCAGGCCGCCTCGCAGGTTGCCGACTGGTTTAAGGCATTTAGCGATCCCACCCGCGTGAAGCTTATCGATGCGCTTCTGCAGCGGGAGCTGTGCGTGCACGACCTTACGGTACTGCTCGGCATGGGACAATCCGCCGTATCTCACCAGCTGCGTTATTTGCGCAATTTGCGCATCGTTAAACGCCGTAAAGAGGGAAAAACCGTCTATTATTCGCTTGACGATACGCATATCGAACAAATTTTCGTGCAAACGCTGCAGCATACCCGTCACGGGTAATTTGAAAGAAGCTCTCCGGAATCCGCGAGGGCTTTTTTGCTGCGTTTTTCTGATGCACCGCTCCGCCCAATTATAAATGAAATATGGAAAAATGTTTTGCTGCATCCTTGAACTTTTTCCGATATTTTTCCGCCCATTCAGGTGAAAAGCAGCCTATTTCCGTTTTGCGGCCCCTAAGCGGTAACCACTGCGGAAAATCGGCTGCTTTTTGCTGCTATTCCGGCATATTGCCTGCGTTCGGATCCGGTTTGAATGTATTGTTAAAATCGGTGTATTTCAGGTCCGTCACCATGCCTGCCGCCGCATGATGCAGATCATGGCAATGAAACATCCAGTCTCCGGGATTATTGGCCTCGAATGCCACGACGTAATCTTCCCCGGGTTTGACGTTCAACGTGTCTTTATATTCGGCGGCACCGGCGAGCGGCACTCCGTTTTTGCTCAGCACTTGGAACGTGTGCCCGTGCAAATGCATCGGATGGTCTTCGTTTGCGGAAGAATTCACGAAATGGACCTTCACCTTATCGCCCGTTTTTACTTTTACCGGATCGGTGTCGGGAAACACCTTGCCGTTGATGGTGTACACCATTTCCCCGTTGCGGTGGCTGGTGCCCAAGTCCATCGTATATTCGAGATTGTACTTGTCGTTTAGCGAAAATTTGCCTTTCTCCGGTTTCCCGTACTTCGTCATGTCGACCGTTTCCAACATTTGGGCCGAATCGTCCTGCACCTGTTCTTTCTGCGAAGAAGGCGCGTTTTCGTATTGAATCGCGATTTTCATGTTTTTGGCGGCCGCGTTGTCACTATGCTCGTCAAGAAGCCACGTACCGGGATGATTTGCTTCGAATTCGATATCGTAACGCTCCCCGGGAGCGAGCGCAAGCAATCGGTTTTCAATCCATTCCGGATTCGCAATCCGGTTGCCGTCGGTTGCGACGATCCGGTAACGATGTCCTTGCAAATGCAGCGAATGGCTTATGTAACCTGCATTAATCAACCGCAGCCGCACGATATCGCCTTCCTTGACCGTCAGCGGCTCGGATGCCGGATACGTTTTGCCGTTGATCGTATATATATCGTACATGCTCATGTCATGGCCCATGGATGCGTCGCCTCCATGACCGGAGCCCATGCCGTGGCTGCCTTCTGAACCGCTTTCGTGCCCGGCGTCCATCTCCATCCCCTGCATGTCGTGATCGTTCATGTCCATGTCCGACATGTCCATCTCGTGCACATCATGGCCGGACGAATCTTTCTCCTCGCTGCCGGCAGCCCCGCCGCTTCCCATATCCATGCCTCCGCTCATCCATTCATCCAGCACCAGCGTGTAATCCCGATCGATGACATCCTCTGCGCTTTCAACGATAAAGGAACCGTAAAGCCCCATATCCACCTGTTTTACGCTGTTCTGATGCGAATGATACCAGTAAGTTCCCGGTACCGTCGCTTTAAAGGCATAAGTGAAGCTTTGGCCGGGAGCGATGGCGTTTTGGCTGACGCCGGGAATTCCGTCCATCTCAAACGGCAAGGGATATCCATGCACATGCAGGGAAACGGGAACCTTTAACGTATTTTTGACCGTAATTTTCACCATATCCCCCTGCTTCACTCTGACTTGGGGGCCCGGCACCGAATTGTTGAACGTCCAAACCGGCAGTTTTTGGCCTTGTCCGACATCAAGCAGGCTTTCCTGCGCGGTAAGGGTAACTTCCCGTCCATCCACCCGGCTTGGCGCCTCGGTTGCAAGAGAGATCTGCGTCAATCCGCTTCCTGAGGCAGCCTTGTCGGAAGCATGCGAACCATGCATGTCCGCCTGCTTGCCTCCGGCGCAGCCTGCCAGGATCAGCGGCAAGGATATCGTCCCGGCAAAAACCGCTTTTTTGATCGCTGAAAATGTGTTCATGCCGAACACTCCTCCTTTATCCTCATGTTCATTCCTAGTATATCCAGCAAATATGTAGAAAGATGGGAGTTCGGCTTCACATTTACTTCACATTTTCAACCTGAGGCTCGGAAACAGGACGAAATTCAAAGGACTATCGTTCTTTCGATGGATTGAATTGCGCCAGGCGGGTCGTGATCGGCTATAGTTGTTTTATCCAAACCATTGTTCTCGACAGCTTGTTATGATGAACAGGATAAGGATTGTGGAGGGAGAACATGAAGATACACGCGCGGCACCGCATTGCAGAAAAAAACATGTTTAGGATCGACTGCAAGGATGTATTTTTAAGAGTTTTCGTACCAGAGGATTTGGACCAGTTCCATGCGCTTACCTGGCAACCCGAAATCCATGAATTCTTGCCGGGGTGGAACGTATCCAAGGAACAACGGCAAGATTGGTTTATGAATTACGAAATTCCGGAGAACAAAAAGTGTCTGGATGCCATTTCGGGCAGCGGGGACATCGGGGAGCTCCGTCTGCGTTTAGGGATCGTTTCAAAAACGTCAGGGGAGCTCATCGGCTGGTGCTGCACGGGGATCAAAGACGAATTGCCGCCCCCTAATCGGGAGATTGTTTACGCCATTTCAAAGGCTCATAGGGGCCTTGGTTACGCCACGCAAGCGGTTCAAGGCATGGTAAACTATTAGTTTGAAAACTCGATCGTCGATGTCCTTCATGCGATCGCGCTATTGCGGAACATACCATCGAATCGGGTCATTCAAAAATGCAGTTTTCATTTTCAAGGAGAAATGGAGATCGACGGTGAAAAATACAATGATTATCTGCTTGAAAAAGGGTTTTGGAGCCGACAAGCCTGATTTGTTCTACAAACCGGCAAATAAATTTCAAAACAGTTTACCCAACGTCACCTCTGAAAACAAAACGCAAAAATCCGCGCCGAAGCGTGGATTTTTTTATACAGCCTATTAATTTTGCCTCTCTCCGTTACTTCTTCAACGAAACGGCTTCGTCAACCCACACCGTAAGCTCTCCGAACGGTTTGCGTTTTCCTTGCGGCGCCTGTGCTTCGGCAGGAACTCCCAAATAAATAAAACCCAGCACTTTATCTTGCGCGCCAAGCCCGAAATGCTCGTTCATCTTGGCGTGATATGCCGGGGCTCCAGTTCTCCAGATGGCGCCAAGTCCCAGCCCATGGGCTTCAAGCAGCATGTTTTGAATCGCCGCGGATACGGCGCCGTATTCTTCAAGCTCAATCACTTTCTCGTGCTCGCTAGGCGTGACGGCAACGGTAATAATGACGGGCGCCCGAAACGGTTTGGTTCTGGCCGCTTCGGCCGCGGCCTCGGCTTCCGGCGAAGAAGGATCGGCAGCGTTTGCAAGCGCAACGTCCGCCAACGCTTCCCCAAGCACTTTGCGTCCTTCGCCCCTGAGCACGAAAAAGCGCCACGGTTCGGTCATTTTATGGTTAGGGGCCCAGGTGCCCGCCTCCAAAATTTTCTCGATCTTCGAAACCGGAATATCCTCTTCGGTGACCTTCCCGATGCTCCGGCGCGTACGAATGGCTTCAGAAATGTTCATATATGCGTTCCCTCTCTCCAATTAAGAATCTTTCTCAATGACTACATTGTACCAAAAAATCCGGCGCATTGCCTGTTTATTGAATGGACTCGTCACATTTTACCCTCAGCACATCTCCGGATGACGCTTCGTTAACAAAACTTCAATACAATGACGGTGATACATATATTTCAGCCATCATTCGAGAGGGGTCCGTTTCATATGACAACAAAAAAATGGTTCGTTTCTGCAATCGCCGCCCTGACCGTCGGCTCGGCACTGCTTCCATCCGCCCACGCGGCCGCTCCGGAGGTGAATTACTCCTCCAATGGACAAGCATTTGCGCCAGAGACGCCGGCCGTTTTGCAGGATGATCGTCTCTTTCTGCCTTTGCGCGACGTCGCCGATCTGCTCGGAAAATACGTGGATTGGGATGACGCGAGCAAAACGGCTTTATTTTCGGATAAACCGAAACTAACGGGAAAATACACGCTGCATGAACATGATTTGGCGGAAGGCATCAAATTCGGCATCGGCTCATCCCTGACCCATGTCCCTGGCGACCCGGACAACGTTTTTTACACGACCGCCGACCGCGGCCCGAACGGCGAAATCGACGTTGACGGCAAAACGCGCCGCACCTTTCCGCTTCCGAACTATACGCCTTCCATTTACAAAATCCAGCTGGAGCAAGGAAAAATCAACATCCTGGAAACCATCCCGCTGAAATTAAGCGGTAAAGATCCGGCGACCGGAACGGACAGGATCACGGGCCTTCCAAACTTGAAGTCCCGCGACGAAGTGCCGTACGATAAGGCCGCCCAAAACGTCATCCAGTACGATCCGTACGGTCTTGATGTCGAAGGTTTGGCCTATAATCCGCAGGACGACACGTTCTGGATTTCCGATGAATATGGTCCGTACCTCGTTCAAGTTAAGCGCGACGGCACCCTGCTGCAACGCATTGCTCCGAAAGGCATCGACCCGGCATTAAACACTGCCCTTCTGCCGCTTAAGGACAATCTGCCAGCCGCATATTTGAACCGCCGCCAAAACCGGGGCGCGGAAGCCGTAGGAATTACGCCGGACGGTAAATGGATGTTTATGGCCATGCAGAGCCCGCTCCGCAATCCGGACAAAAGCGTGGACAATTCGCGCACGCTCCAGATTTTACAAATCGACCTTGCCACGTTGAAGCCGGTTGCCGAATATGCTTATATTACGGAGGATGCCGGACAATATAAAGATTTGAAGCAATCGGACATCGTCATTTCCGACCTGGTTGCCGTCAATGAACATACGCTTTTGATCGACGAACGCGACAAAAACGCCGGAGATGCGGCCCAGCTAAAAAAATCTTCGCCATCGACCTGAGCCGGGCCACGAACGTGCTGGGCAAATTCGATGACGCGTTCCAAGCAGGCAAAACGCTGGAGCAGCTCAGCTTGACCGAATTGCGACAAGCGGGCGTGCAGACGCCGGTGAAACGCACGGTGCTGGATGCCGTGGAATTCAACTATCCGAACGAAAAAATCGAGGGCGTCTCGCTCGTGGACGGTCACAAGCTGGTCATCGTCAACGATAATGATTTCGGCGTCAATGATCCTGAATCCAAAGAAAACGGAACCGACCTGTGGACGTTCGAACTGCCTTACGACATCAAATAATCCTATCTCCGCAAAAAGAACCGCCTCCTGTCTTAACGGAAGGCGGTTCTCTTATTATCGAATGCCGTTGACGATACCCAACGCGGAAGCCGGAAGTCATCCCTGCCGCTGATGCCTTTGTCCTGGCGAGTTGACGTATGTGCCTTCATGCATGCCGATGAAGGAAACATCTAACGCCATTCATTGCGCACGAACAGTCGGTTTTAACGGAACTCGACCTTCATGTCATACCCCACCGGGGCTTGCGTCTCGATCTCGACATGCGGCGGTGCAGCGATGGAAAGCAGAATCCGATCCTTCTCCACAACCCGCCAGGACACGTCGATCCGCCCGCCATCCGGCAGAGGGACGGAACCCACAGCACGTTCCAGGCCGCATGGCTGCGGAGCCACTCTGACCTTGGACCAACCCGGGCTCGCTCCCTGAACGCCAAGGATATACGCTCCGAGGAAATAGGCAGGCCCGGCGGACCAGGCATGGCAGTGGCTTCGGGTGAGAATTTTCGGATCCTTGAACAATCCGCTCCATGGGTACATCTCCCAGCATGCCGTGGCGCCGTTTTCGATCATGATGCCGTAACTCGCACGCATATCGCTGACTAAGACATCCAGCCGTCCCATTTTCGCCAGAGCCTCATAATAAAAGAAAGACATAAACGGGCTTCCGATCTTAACGTAGGACTGCGGCGGCGAAAGGATATGGGACGTGATCTTCCGCAACCGTTCCCTTTCCGCGATATCGCATAAATAAGCCACGACTTGCGTTTGGGCGCTGAGCGTACCGGAGAAGCTGCCGTCCTTGCGTATGCAGTCAACATACGCCTGCCGCGACTCATCCCACAGTCGGAGATTGATCGAGGCCTTCAGCTTGGCGGCTTCCTCACGGAACCGCAAGGCGTTGTCCTCGTCGCCGGCAATGGCCCCAATCTCGGCGGCATGGTTCAGCGTTCGGCACAAAAACATGTTCTGCGGGGAAACCACGCCTTCATTCGGCTGCTCGAACGGTGCCCAGTCCAGCAGATTCCAGCCGTCGAACGAAAACAGCCCCTTTTCGTTGATATGTTTCACATATTGCTCCATCGTCCGTTTAACGTGGGGCCAAATTCCGTCCAGAAACGCTTTGCGGCCATCATATCGATAGTATTCGAGGCAGGCCGTCACCCAAAAAAAGGTCCAGTTCGGAATGACGCTGTTCCAGCCGCTAGGCACCTGGTCGGCGTAGAGCGGCGTTTGGAAATCGGAGCCCGGTACGAGCTTCAGGCAGCGTTCGACGAGTTCTTTCGCGCCGAAAGCATAATAACCGACCAGCGCCTCATTTCGGGCGTCGCCGACCCAATAAGCCTGCTCGTAAGCCGGGCAATCCACGAACGTATCCTCCATGCACAAACGGGTCGTTTCGCGGCTGATTCTCCATATTTCATTGAGCAGCGTGTCGCTGCTGCGGAAGCTGCCGATATTCGCCACCGGATAATTGCTTTGAATCATCTTCACTTCGAACAAGCGGACGGGCCGGCCGGCTCCCCGCATGGTCATCGCAAGATAACGCAACCCGCGGCGGACCATAGACGTATAGACCTGCCTTCCCTCGCGGCAGCGGTAACGAAGGGTATTGTCCAGCTGGTAGGTGTGCTGCCGCCAGCCGTCCTTCATGAACTCGAAGCCATAAAGGTCAATGACGGTTCCTTCAGCGGCATCCAGTTCGAACGAAACGTAGCCCGACATTTCCCTGCCGAAATCGATGACGATTTCGGTATCCATTCCTTCAATCACGGGCAGGACGGCGGCACTTAGGCTCGCGGTAACGGCTTGCTGCAGAGCAGCCGGCATCGGCAGCTTCGTTTCGGACTCTTTCCATACGCACCCAGCGAAAACGTCATTCCGGTTCATGAACGATGGTTCCACGGGGTGAATCCAGGTTTCGTACGGCTGCAGGTCGGAAACGGACGCTGCCTGCCGAATCGCTTGATAGGCCGGATGTTCGCGGTTGAGGGGTCTCGTCGGCTGGTGATCGATGATCGTCACGGCATCAAACGGGCCGATGAGGCTGAACTCCGGCTGAGCTGCTTTCGCAGCAGTTCCCCCGTCCGTTGCTTCCCCGGTCTTCAGAGCTTGCCCCGCTTGCTTATCGGCTGCCGATTCCCCAGACTTCGGCAAATGAATGGCCTCAAGTCTAAACGGGACCTCGCTGTCGAACCCGATATGAAAACCATGACCATGGCTTACGCCGGTGACATCCATCAGGATGAAATGTTCCCCGGCTTCCAAGGATAACGTCAAGTAACGCTCGGGATCCTCGCCGATATAATCCTCCCCTGGATACCGTTGTCCGTCGACCCAAATGATCGGATCGATCCTGCCCGAGTCGGGAATGCCGATCGTGAAGTTAGCCGATTCATCCAGAATCACCCGAGTGGCCAAATACCCGCAAAAGGCGGCATTGTTGGCATGATACCCGCTATTCGGCGACATCATGCCGTATAAATCGATGACGGCGCTCCAGGCAGGCGGCCGAACGCCGCTCATGCTTTCCACCCTAGACGGATAAACGGGCTCCTCCGTCAAATATGGAATGTCCCTGGGCACTAGGGCCGTCCACGGCTCCATGCCGACGGGGCCAATCACCGAGGCTTGCTCCCAGGCGCTGTCGTCAAAGGCGGCGGTGAGCCACCGATCGTCCCATTTCGTAGCATCCATGATTTCGGTAAACGCCATTTGGCAAGAGATCCGCGAGGAATTCGGGTCATGTCCTGCATGAACGGCGGTTTTCCAAGAGGCATCGGTGACAATGCTCCATTCCGGCACATTCGGGTAGCCGGGATTCAGGCCAGCGTCTTCATTCCGGATGTCCAGCTGGACCAAAAGCCCGCCGCGTCCTCGGATGTATTGAAACGTAGAAATGCCGTAATGCATGACCAGAACTGCGATGACCGTTTCCTTCCCCGGTTCCAGCAGATGGCCGATCTCATATTCGTCGAAGGACCAAGCGGTCGGCCAAGAACGGACCGGCCCCCGCCCAAGCGGCTTGCCGTCGACATATAAAACATACCGCGAATCGGCGCTAATGCGTAGCTTGGCGAGTCGAACGGAACCCTGCGGCGCGAAGGTACGCCGAAAACAACGCCATTCATTCCGGGGACTCGGTTCCCCGCTCCCCCAGATCCAGTCGGCTTTCCATGCTGAAAAATCGGTTTGATACATACCCATATTTCCTCCCAAACTTCTTTTCAGGTTTATGCGATTCTAATACCTATATTATTTATGAAAGCCCTTTACGAAAGAAGGGGGATTCGAATCAATAAAAGGGGGCATCTGGCATATTTAACATAACAAAACATGGCAGAGGCCTTCCCGGTTATTGCATAAAAACCTGTTGAAGCGAGACATTGCCCATGAGCCCGACGCTTTTCAAACAAAAAAAACGCCTCATCTCAATAAGAGACGAAGCGTATTTTGCAACGGGCTGCTTTTTTATTCGTGTGAGCGGGCCGAGACATCTTCATGATCTCACTTTCATTACCCGCATGGCGTTCAGCACCGCCAGAAGCGTGACCCCGACGTCGGAAAATACCGCCTCCCACATCGTCGCGACTCCGAATGCGCCAAGCAGCAGGAAGATTCCTTTGACGCCTAACGCGAAAATAATATTTTGCCAGACAATTGCACGGGTGCGTTTAGCGATCCGAATGGCGGTTGCCACTTTGGACGGTTCATCGGTCATAATCACGACGTCCGCCGCTTCAATCGCCGCATCCGAGCCCAGGCCCCCCATGGCCACGCCGACGTCCGCCCGGGCAAGCACCGGCGTATCGTTGATGCCGTCGCCGACGAACACGATTTTTTCTTTCGGGGACTTTTCGGCATCCAGCCTCTCGATCTCTTCAACCTTATGCTGCGGCAGAAGCTCGGCATGAATTTCGTCCAGACCAAGCGTGCGGCCGACCGCATCGCCAACTGCCTTGGAATCCCCTGTCAGCATCACGGTTTTCTTGCCCATCTGCTTCAATGTGCGGATCGCTTCCGCCGCATCTTCTTTGACTTCATCCGAAATCGTGATATATCCAGCATATTGGCGGTCGAGACCGATGTGGACGATCGTGCCCGCCGTCTCAAGTTTTTCGCAGGTTATGCCTTCCCGTTCCATCAGCTTCGCATTTCCGGCCAATACTTCCCTGCCGTCCACTTGGACTTGAACGCCATGGCCGGAAATTTCGTTATAACCCTGAATACGGGTCCCATCCAATTCTCTTCCATACGCCGTACGGATGGATTCCGCAATCGGATGGGTCGAATGGGATTCGGCATAAGCGGCGATTTCCAGCAGTCCCTGTTCGTTCATTCCTTCGAGCGCCGGATGGACTTTCGTTACCTTGAATTCCCCTTTGGTCAGCGTTCCGGTTTTATCGAAGACGACGAATTTGACGTCATTCAAAGCTTCA
>Ga0180220_1000993_pt1 | contig 24157 bp, 23 predicted proteins | sample eDN5th37CBELigBY_FD_151335 | JGI IMG/M metagenome (GOLD analysis project Ga0180220, IMG submission 151335) | Enriched backyard soil microbial communities from Emeryville, California, USA - eDNA 5th pass 37_C BE-Lig BY (version 2) (version 2) | ecosystem: Environmental > Terrestrial > Soil >...
CCCGGCGCGGATACGGCTCGGCGCCGGCGGGCGCCACCGGCCCGCCGCGGCCTGCCGCGCCGCGGCGAAACAGCGCCATCAGCCCGTCGCCCGAGCCGCGCAGCAGCAGTATCACCACCACCCCGAACACCATGATCTCGAAGCTGCCCCCCACGCCCATCAGGCCGGGCACCGTGTCGCGCACCACCGTGCGCAGCAGCTCGACCACCGCCGGGCCCAGCAGCGCGCCCGCCAGGCTGGACGTGCCGCCCACCACCGCCATGAAGAGGTAGTCGATCGACGCGCCGATGCCGAAGGGCCCCGGGTTGACCACGCTTACGTAATGCACATTGAGCCAGCCCGACAGGCCGGCCAATATCGCCGCGAATACAAAAATCGACACATTGAGCCGCGTCGTCCACACCCCGAAGGCCTGCGCCATGACCGGGTCTTTCAGGCTGCGTATGGCGCGGCCCATGCGGCTGTCGAGCAGATTGCGCACCACCAGGAAGGCCAGGGCGTTGAACAGCCAGATCAGCACGAAGAAACTCTGCTGCACGCTCAGGCCCAGCCAGTCCAGGCGTATCGGCGGCACGCCGCCGATGCCGTTGTAGCCGCCCAGCCCCGCCACATTGCCGAACAGGTAGTACAGGCTCATGCCCCAGGCCATGGTGCCCAGCACCAGATAATGGCTGGAAAGGCTGATGGTGAGCCAGCCCAGCACCCAGGCGCTGGCACCCGCCACCAGCAGCGAAGCCGGCAGCGACAGCCACGGCGACCAGCCCAGCGAGGTGACCAGCACCGCCGAGGTATACGCCCCCAGCCCCACGAAGGCCGCCTGCCCGAAAGAGGTCAGCCCCGCCATGCCGGCCAGCAGCACCAGCCCCAGGCACACCAGGGCGTGCAGCCCGATATAGTTCAAGGGCGTAATCGCCGCCGCCGGCAGCAACAGCGGTCCCAGCACCAGCACCGCCGCCGCCAGCGCCGCCCACCAGCCCAGACGATCAGTACGCCGCTTCATGATTCATCGTCCCCATGGTGGGCATAAAGCGATCTCCACATCAAAATGGGCACCAGCGCCGAAAACACGATCACGTCGCGCATGGAAGAGGTATAGAAAGAAGCAAAGGCGTCCAGCACCCCCACCCCCAGCGCGCCCAGCACCGTCAGCGGGAAGCTGACCATGCCCGCGCACACCACCCCGATGAAGCCCTTGAGCGCCAGCAGAAAGCCCGAGTCGTAGTACACCGTGGTGATGGGCGAAATAAGCACCCCGGCCAGCGCGCCGATGAAGCCCGCAATGCCAAAAGCGATGAGCCCCGAGCTTTGGATGCGGATGGCGACCAGCCGGGCGCCCAGCCGATTCATGGCCGTGGCCCGCAGCGCCTTGCCCCACAAGCTGCGTTCAAAGAACAGCCACAGAGCGATCATCAGCACCAGCGACACCGCGGCCACCAAAATCAACTGGTAAGACAGCCGCGTAAAGCCCACATCGAGCCGGCCGCTGATGATGGGCGCCGAGCGCAGCCCCTCGGCCCCGAAGAAATACAGCCCCGCCCCCGTCAGCACCGTATGCAGGGCCACCGCCACGATCAGCTTGGTCAGCACCGAAGTATGCAGAATGGGCCGGAACACCGCCGTGTACAGCAGCGGCCCCAGCGGCGCCACCAGCAGCAGCGTCAGCAGCCCGCGCAGCACCGGCGACAGCGGCATGGGCGCCATCCAGGCCACCAGCGCGCCGGCCGCCACCGGGTAGGCGATATTGGCCAGCAATTGCCCGCCCAGGCCGCGCCAGGTGTGCGCGCGCCAAGCCGACCACAGCCACGACAGCATCGCCGCCAGCCCTATGCAGGGCAGCAGCCACACCATGCCGGGCACCTTGCCGGTGTTCAGCACGCCCATGGTCAGCGCGGCCAGCGCCACCACCTCGCCGGCCGGCACCCACAGCACTCGCGTCACAAGAAACACCTGCAGGATCGACAAGCCGATCAAGGCATACAGCAGCCCGTTCGTCAGGCCGTCCTGCGTCAGCATAATGGCAATCGTGGCGTTCATCGCGGCCTTTACTTGTCTTCAAGCAGGCGGAACTTGCCTTCTTTCACCGTTACCATCACGCGGGCGCGTTCATCCAGCCCATAGTGGTCGTCCGGCGTGTACTTGAAGATGCCGTTGGTGCCCACCACCTCTTGCCCCGACTGCAGGGCGTCGCGCAGCGCAACGCGGAACGCCTCCGTGCCCGGCTTGGCTCCGCCCTCCAGCGCCTTGGCCGCGGCCGCGTCCAGAATCAGCAAGGCATCCCACGCCGTGCCCGCGAACGCCGGCACCGGGCCCTTGCCCCATTTGCCTTGGTATTTATCGATGAAGTCCTGCGACACCGCCTTGATGGGGTTGCTGTCGGGCAGGTCGCCCACCACCACCATGGGGCCGGTGGGCATGCGGGCGCCCTCCACCGCCTGGCCGCCCGAATCCAGAAAGGCCTGCGCCACCGTGCCGTGCGTCTGGTAGATAAGCCCTTCGAAGCCCTGGTCGCGCAGCGTCACGTGCGGCAGCACCGCCGGCGTGGTCGAAGCGCCGATGAACACCGCGTCCGGATCGGCCGACACCACCTTCAGCACCTGGGCGATCACCGACGGGTCGGTGCGGTTGTAACGCTCTTCGGCCACCACCTCGACACCGGCCTTGGGCGCCATCTCTTTGAAGATGTCCCAGTTCATGTCGCCCCAGCCGTCGGCATAGCCGATGTAGGCCGCCGTCTTGATGCCCTGCTTCTTCATGTCTTCCACAATGGCGGACGACATCAGCGGCACCGGCTGCGACACGTTGAACACGAAGGGCCGCTTGTCGTCCGGGATGGAGACCGGCGCCATGGCCAGCTGAGGCGTCTTGCTGCTGTTGGCAATGTCGAACAGCGTCATCGACGTGGGCGACGAGGTCGAGCCCACGATGGCGTCGACCTTGTCCACGTCGACGAAGCGGCGCGCGTTCTTCATGGCGTTGGTAGCATCGCCGCCGTCGTCCAGCACGATCCACTGCACCGGGCTGCCGCCAAGCGTAGGCGGAAACAGTTCGGCCGCGTTGCGGTAGGGAATGCCGTTGGACGCGTTGGGGCCGGTAAACGTACCGGTAAAACCTATCTTGATCGGATCCGCGGCGTGCGACGCCGACGAAAGCGACATCGCCAGGCCGGCAAGCATGGCGAGCAATGTGCGGGACATGAGACTCCTCCTGTTCTAGAACATGGAACGAGCCCGGCCAACGCCAGGGCTCGGCATGCGCCACTACCGGGCGCTTGGAGTGATCTTATAAGGCCCGCCGCAATTATGAAATAAGATAACCATGAATTAACCGAGCCCTGTAATGCCATATTGGAATACCACATGACCCAGCTTCCCGACTTCCAGCGCCTGGTCGGCCGCCTGCGTTTGCGCCATCTGGCGCTTCTAGACTCGCTTGGCCGCGATCCCAAGGTGGGACGCGGCGCCAAAAGGCTGCACATGGCCCAGCCCACCGCCAGCAAGCTACTTAGGGAAATCGAGGATACCTTACGCGACGCGCGATGGAGGCGCTGGTGAATCCGATGATGAAGGTGGTGCTGGAGGCGGCCCGGGAGTGTATGTAGCAACCCAGGCCTTACATTGCCAGTTTCGAGCCGGCCAGAAGATTCATACTGACGCCGGCTTCCGCGGCTTGAATTGCAAGCTTGCGATGCACTTCCGGTGTCACCCTGACGCGGAATTGACCGCTATACGTTCTATCGGCAAAAGGCTCCGGCACGGGTTCCTGCCGATTCTGAAGCTCTTGCACCGTATCCGAAACCAGCTTGCGGATTCCCGCCAATGCGTCTTCTGGCGTAGAGGCGAGCCAAGACAAAGAAGGAAACTCGACGCACAAGCCGACATGTTCAGTGTCTTCCGCCGACCAGGTAACCCGATAGGTGTAGTGATCTCGATTCATTCCTTGCGCTCCGTTTCGTGGAGGGTTCATGTTGCATTTGGGCCAGCAGCTTTTGAAGTTTTTTCATAGCCCAAATGGTTCCCTATATGGCACCAATATTCCTGAGTGCTTGTGGCCTGGTTGCGCGAGTTGGCCCAGCAGCATGGGCGCCTGACCACTTACTTTTCCAGCGCCCCACTCAAAGCCAATGAGGCCCGTAGCGTATCGTTGATTCGCGTCTGCCAGCCGTCTCCGCTGGCACGCAACGCAGCCAGCACGTCCGCATCCAGACGGATCTTGACTGCTTCTTTCGTTACAGCTTGCGTACTGCCCACAGGGCGCCCGCGACGACGCGCCGCGATCTGCTGCGGCGTATGCACTTGGGCGAATTTCCCCGCTTTGGCCTCGGCCAGCGATTCGCGCAGGCCGGGCAACGCTTCCCCGGCATCAGCCTCAATGGCCGATGCAACCTTATCCACATCGAGTTTCTTCAAAGCTTTCACGATTTCCTCCGCGTTCGCCTGATCTCTTTGGCCGATACCGTCTCGCACTCAGCCTTGGCATACGCCATGATCAGCAGCACCACCTCGTCATCGACTAAGTGGAAATAGATTATCCGCGCACCGCCGCTCTTGCCGCTGCCGGAACGCTTCCATCGCACCTTGCGGGCACCATCAGCTCCCCGAATCACATCGCCGGCATCCGGGTTTTCTGAAATCCAATCGATAAAGGCGTGACGCTCCTCCTGGCTCCAAACCGCCTCGGCCTGTTTCTGGAATACATGGGTCTCCACGACTGTGCGAAGCAATTTATTGTACCCCCAATAAAGAATTGAATAAAGATCAAATTCTGGGGTTACAACAATATAAAAGTATTCATCTCATGGGGCATGGAAGGGACAGAAAGGCCCTCCCCGCCAACTACCCATATAAACTCATTCCAACCTTATGCACTCGTCCAAAGCCCGCCGCTGCTGATGATCACGCACGTTACGAGGTGGCTAAGGACGTGGTATGTGATCGCATCGGGGGATGCAGAGCGCAAAAAGCCCTCCGATGGAGGGCCTGCGTCTGTGCTACAAACTAAAAATACTAAGGTTTTGGGCCAAAAGAAATGGTGCCTATTGGCTCAAGCTTGTAACGCTCTGGCTGCACCGCGCCCGATTTAACCAGCATGTCAAACTGCAGCATTGCGTCTTCGAGCAAGGCCTCTTGCTCTTGAGTCAGCCTGCTTAATTCTCGATCTATAGCCTCGTTGAATTGTTCTACGATTCTCATGAGACCACCTTATCTGAGTAATGAATAAAACACGGAGTTCTTTGTTGGGTTACAAATTCGGTCAGAAGATCGCCGTAAGAACGCAAACAGAACCGGAGAACGGCATCCTCCGAGTAATCTTCTACCTCCAATCGTAGCATGTCTCGAACTTTCTGAATGCCTAGCATTCTGCCATGCGAATGCCACTTTTTGTTGTCGCTCAAATCGGTTGCTATCTGCTCGGCTCTTTCCTGCTTTTCATCATCAGTAACCAAAGTGCCGGGATTTTTCGTTCGGTGTTTCACCCAATCTTTAAACTTATATTTCACAAGCCATTCTTTAAGGAGACTGACAGACAGATTTCTAGCTTGTTCATATCTACGAAGGTTAGCGAGATCTAAGCGCTGCAACATGATCAACTCGGCTTGTGTCAGGGTGCCGACTCGAGATTTCTCGATAAACTCCTCAACTTTATCGATGTATCCCAGTGCCGGCACCATTTCTTCGGGCCCAAGACTAAGTTGGGGATCGATAGGCCCCAGAGAAGACGTGTAGTCCATGTAGATCTTATCGCCCGACATGCAGAATATGGTTCCCGCCGACATGGCCGCCCCCGGGACAGCGAAAAAGACTTCGCCAAAGTTGGCGCGGGTTACTTCCACCATTTTTTCTACAGCCTCTACGACCCCGCCAGGAGTGTTCAATACGATTACCAAGCGCTGTGGAAATTTTTTATTCTCCCGGCCCCGCTCAAAGCCAATGAGGCCCGTAGCCTATCGTTGATTCGCGTCTGCCAGCCGTCTCCGCTGGCGCGCAATGCAGCCAGCACGTCCGCATCCAGACGGATCTTGACCGCTTCTTTGGTTACCGCTTGCGTACTGCCCACGGGGCGCCCGCGACGGCGCGCCGCGATCTGTTGCGGCTTATGCACCTGGGCGAATTTCCCCGCTTTGGCCTGGGCAAGCGATTCGCGCAGACCGGGCAGCGCTTTTGATGAAATAAGATAACCACGTCTTAACCGAGCCCTATAAAGCCATATCGGAATACCACATGACACAGCTTCCCGACTTCCAGCGCCTGGTCGGCCGCCTGCGTTTGCGCCATCTGGCGCTTCTGGACTCGCTCGGCCGCGATCCCAGCGTAGGGCGCGCCGCCAAAAGGCTGCACATGGCCCAGCCCACCGCCAGCAAGCTGCTTAGGGAAATCGAGGATATATTCGAAACCACCCTATACACCCGCAACCGCCGCGGCCTTACTCCCACCCCCGCCGGCCTGGCCCTGACCCGCCGCGCCAGCGTCCTGCTGGCCGAAATGCACGCTACCCACGCCGAGCTGCTGTCCACCCGCCAGGGCGCCGCCGGCCGCCTGCGCATAGGCGTCTTCCCCGTGGCCGTGCCCGAGTTCCTGCCCAAACTCTATTTAGCGCTGCAACGCCGCTGGCCCGGCCTGCACATCTCCATCAACGAAGCCGTAGAACACCCCCTCCTGCAGCAGCTTTCCAGCGGCGAGATCGATTGCATCTTCGGCCGCATCGTCATGGACATGCTGACGCCCGACTTGCGCCACGAAGGTCTGTACAACGAAGAGACCGCCATCGTGTGCGGCATCGGCCACCCCTTACTGAACACCCGACCCGCCGACCGGACGGCCGTACTGGGCGACATGACCTGGATGCTGCCCGCCCGCGAAGGCGCCCTGTACAACATGGTGGCGTCATGGCTGGCCACCCGGGGCATCACGGCCCCGCAGGTCGAAGTGGAAACCACCTCCGTCTTCGCGACTATAGAGATGCTGAATCATTCCGAGCTGCTGTCGATACTGCCCAAGAACGTGGCGCAGACCTATGCAGAGCTGGGTAAGGTCGCCCTAGTGCCGGATGGGGATCTGTCGTCGAACTATCCGATCGGGATTATTTACAGGATGGAAGCGATGGTGAATCCGATGATGAAGGTGGTGCTGGAGGCGGCGAGGGGATGTGTGGGGTGAATAGCCATGCTCGCTTATAATGACCGTGCCAAGACGCTCCAAGTTACAATCCTTTAAAAACACGCAGCATGCCCAATCAAATCCAGTGCTACGTTGTCAACCTTCCCAGTGCAACCCAACGTAGGCAGGCCATGGAAGCTAGGCTTCAGCAACATGGTATCGATGCCCAATTCTTTTCGGCGATCGACGGAAGAATTATGGACTCGATTGAGCTTGAAAAGCATGTCGATAGAATCAAGGCAGATAGAGAGTATGGCCCACTGACTCGGGCCGAAATCGGCACTTCACTGAGCCACATTCATATCTACCGAGAGATGGTCGAGCGCAATATTGCTTACGCTGTCATATTGGAAGACGATGTCTGCCTGAGTCCAGATTTCTCGTATTTATTAAGCAAAGATTCTCCCAATTGCCTTGCTCATTGTTTCAACCCAAACGAGCCAGCAATGGTTCAGTTGTCTCATGTGAATCGTGCTTATCGCGGCACCAAGATGCCGATCGGTAGCACGGGGCGAGCGGTAGTCCGGCCCTATGGGTCAATATGGCTGACAAGTGGCTACTTCATTACGCAAGCGGCTGCTGAAAACCTTTCGATGGCTCTTTATCCTGTATGGACGGTGGCCGACCACTGGGTGCGTTTCCAGGAAAAAGGTCTTTTAACACTACGAGCTCTCACTCCTAATGCTGTATGGGAATCTGCAGATGCGCAAAATTCCAGCATCTCACCAGAACGACGTCCCCGACGCAAGCCAACTAAAACTTTAGCAAGTCGATTTAAAAAATTAAAGCAAGAAATTCTTATCAAACCCCTTTTTGTCAGGCGATTGCCAGAAGTGCGCGGCTTCGAGGCAGAGTAAGCGCAATGATGCCATCCTTGTCATACTTACAATTCTGCTAACCGCATGCCCGATTGAGAACCGCCATGCTAACGCGTGCTCTTGAAGATAAAGCATGTTGCTTGGCGAGGATGCGCACTCTCGCATGCGCATACGTCAGCAGTTCAAGCCGATTAATCAGTTATCCTGTTAGACATGCATGTTGTCATAACGACTTATGTCACTACGAACGACAAAAGAGAAAAGAGCACTTCCACTTTTCAATTGGACACATCCGGCACACTTAGCACGTAATATTAGTATGTGCCCTCGTATAATAGGCGTCGAAAATTGCTAACACGCGACGAAGCGTACAGCCTGACCAATGAGCTATAACAACAATATTATTTTCGGAGTAACTTGTGGCACAGAACGCGGACAATCATCACCCTTCCGACGAGATCGATTTGCGAGAATTGGTGGAAACGCTATGGGCGTCGAAAATACTGATTATCGTGGTAACGTTAATCGTCACTTGTGTTGCCACTGCTTACGCCTTTTCTAGCACGCCAATTTATCAAACGTCGGTGCATACACTTCCCCCTACAGCCAGTGGATTGGCTAGCTACAATGTAGCCAGCCAGCTTACCGGCGCTGCCATTCGCGGCACCGTGACCGACAGTGCTTCCGGGATTGCGCCGCTTTCAACGCAGGACGCTTATAAAACCTTTTTACGCCACTTAAACTCCAGCACTATACGGCAAAGCTTTTTCGACGAATTTTACCTGCCCGCGCAAGAAAAAAAAGAAACTGAGGCCGATAAGCAAAGGGCATGGAAGCGTCTGAATAGTGAACTGGCCATAAATTTACCTCAAAAAGTCGATGAAGTAGAAGCAAACCTTACCCTCGAGGGGAAAGACCCCAAAATCATCGCTAAGTGGGCCAACGCTTATGTAGATCTGGCCACCTTGGCGGCAAGAGAAGAACTACTTAGCGGGCTCGCTGGTGAGGTAAAAATACGCAAGCTAAGCTTAGAAGACCAGATCACTACCCTAAGGCAAATGGCAGAGAAAGCACGGCAAGATCGCATTACCCGCCTAAAGGGAGCTTTAGCCATTGCCGAAAGCATCGATCTGAAAACGCCGGCAGATGGTGCGCCACTAATAGCTATAAACACTGAAGGACTGAATACCGAAAGCGTCGGCGGTGGCAGCCTACTTTATCTCCGCGGCGCTCGTGCTTTGCGTGCCGAACTGCAACAACTGCAGGAGCGCGAGACCGACGATGCCTACATTACGGAACTGCCCGACCTGCTAAAAAAGCAAGCTCTACTCAACAGCATTAATTTAAATCCAGATTTGATGTCAGTGGCTACGATAGATCGAGCGGCTATCGCACCGGAAGATCCAATCAAACCAAGAAAACGTCTGATAGTTGTACTCGGCTTTATCCTAGGCGGCATTCTTGGACTTTTCATTGCCTTATTTTGCCAGCTAATGCGGCGAAATTAACGTTCGCAAGTTAATACTTGAATGCAGTGAAATTAGCTTTTAAGCTTCAACCGGACACTCCTTCTGCTTAACTAATTAATAGTCCTAGAGCTCAATCAAGGATGGAGTGTAAAGAGCCACCACGACATGCAGTCTAGATACTCTTCGCCTATACTCGCTGAACGCTATCCAGTGGCTTTTTTTACCGGCCTAATGGATATTATCTTGGTAATTGCGGGTGCCTATTTAGCTTTCTATTTCCGATTCGGTAGCTGGAACCTGCCACACCACTACAGTATAGCCACCATTACCATGGCCCTAACCAATGCCCTTTGCCAAATAATATTGGGCACTTATGAGTCATGGAGAGGTCAAAAATTTTTACGCCAATTATGGAAACTATATTCGGCATGGTTCATTACCGTTGCCCTGCTAACAGGTACGGCTGTTCTATTAAAAATTTCTACTGACTATTCACGTATTTGGGTCACCAGCACTATATTCGCGTCAGTTCTCTTAATTACCGTTTTCCGGCTTGGAATTTTTTTGTTTTTACGCCGCATACGCGTTAAAGGAAAAAATTTAAAAAATGCGGTAGTTGTAGAAAGCGAGTCTACCGCAAATGAGCTGAATGAAACTCTCCCCGGCCTAGCTGAATATGGATATAGAGTGGTTCAACGTATTCGCCTAGCGCCAGGCGAAGCATGGATTGGTGATCTCGTTGCTAATGTAATGGAGCAAGGCGCTCATGAGGTTTGGCTACGGCTACCTATCAATCGTGGAGAAGAAATCAAGAATATTTTATATGCACTTCGACATTTAACAGTAGAAGTGCGTTACATGCCGGACCTTGGCGATCTACCATTGTTAAACCACCAGATCAGCTATATCGCAGGCATGTATTCTATAGATATTAGTTGTAGCCCTATGGAAGGCCCATCACGGCTGATCAAGCGGGCGGAGGACATCTTCCTCGGTGCGTTAATATCTATTCTAGTGCTTCCGATTTGCCTCGCTATCGCCATTGCCATAAAAATTTCTTCACCTGGCCCTATTATATTTAAACAATATCGGACAGGCATAAACGGCCGCCAGTTCAAAGTATATAAGTTTCGGTCTATGGAGGTTCATACAGAGACTACAGGCCAAGTTACGCAGGCCTCATTTGGTGATCCACGCATAACTAAATTGGGCAAGTTCCTCCGTAAAACCAGCCTTGATGAATTGCCACAATTCTACAACGTACTGCAAGGAAGAATGTCAATAGTAGGGCCGCGGCCTCACGCGTTGGCACACAATGAATATTATAAAGACTTAGTTGAGTCCTACATGAAGCGCCACAAGGTGAAGCCTGGTATAACTGGATGGGCGCAGGTCAATGGACATCGCGGAGAAACCGACACGCTCGAGAAAATGCAAAAGAGAGTGGAATATGATCTGTGGTACATCAACAATTGGTCATTAGGACTTGATCTGAAAATCATTCTTCAAACTGTATACAAAGGATTTATAAATAATAAGCCCTAGTTACGGCATAAAAATAAAGTAGTTACGTCAATAGTATTCTAATACGTTCAATCGCTCAATGTGTCTTCGTCAGCTGCTACTATTGTAGTCAACGCCCAAGTTACCAGCTAAACCGTCTCGCATTGCGCGCCGCATCAGGCACAGTCTGCCCCATATAAATCTAGGATGTCTGAAAGCGACTATGCAAGCCGATTTTAATAGAGACAAAAATAAACAGAGAAAGTTGAAGTAATATATAACATGGTTACTAATGAATAGTTTATCTAAGTAGATATGATTCCTTATTCCAAAATAAAATTTAATCTCCGATAACTCTAAAGAAAATATCGATTGCGAAGAGTTACCCGTCTCGTCTATATCATATATTTTGCTTTGATAAACAATATATTGAAGACATCCAGAACGGTCCATACGCGTGCTAAATTCATGATCATCCCCATAAACGAAAAAATCAGGATTTGGAAGGCCCACTCTACGGACTACACTTTTGTGTAAAAACATTCCACCATAAGGCCCGATTTTAGTTCTTACTAACGGGTATATGACCAACCCATTACGAGGTGTCGTAGCACGTGACCATGACAGGAGTTTGCGCCTAATGCTTTTACGCAACGTATATCCCATCACACTATTCGCGTCATATCCTTTGATCACCCCATTAAATACTGCCTCGTAGTCTTGCCCACGAGTTGAGCCGCGGTATGAGTAAAGCACCGTATTTTGGCTGTTTCCTAGATAACTATGGGCCTTCTGCAATGCATCTAACGCGTTAGCATCGGGACAATTATCATCATCTAGAAGCCATAAAAAATCAATGGCAGGATCAGACACCGCTGCTTCTAGACCTTTTTTGAACCCTCCTGCCGACCCTAAGTTCTGTGTGAGGTCTATGATCCGTATTATGCCATCGCTTCTTGATGCGAAGCTGATAAGCTCTCGTCGGCTCTCTTCGTGCGAACAATTATTTACCACATATACTTTATTTATGTTCTGCTGAATGACCGATGCAAGAACACGATGCAATAGATGGAAGCGGTGGCCATATGTCACTATAACAACCGCTACATTCATATCTCGCGGCCTCATCTCATAATTCACTTTTAGCTAATTTAATATTAAGAATGATCAATTGAACGACCAAATTTATGATGTAGTATGCGCTTGTCGTTAAAGCTAACCCATATATGCCTGCCACACTGTACCCGATAAACTTAGAGGGAATATAAATAGTATAAGTAATAATCGACAAACGTGTTGGTGTAACAGTATCACCACATGCATAGAAAGCGGTAGAAGTAATTTGTGCGATGCCACCTCCGATGAAAGCCCCAGAAAGCCATAACATTATCTGCCATAACTCGCGAACACGTGAAATATCGAAGCTCGAATGATTTAAAAGCGCAGCAAGAATTTTATCTCCGACTGTTGCCAGTAGAACAATAGAGCAAAAACTTATTAAGGCGACAAACAATATCCTCTGGTAATATTCCTTTCTTAGCTGATAAAAGTTACTAGCCTTATGGTAAGCGCTCATTTGGGGGACAAACGGAGCCGCTATTGCTTTGTTAATTATTTGGTTTGCTGCCGCGTAAATCTGTTGAGATAAATAGTATAAGGACAATCCACCGCTAGTGGCGGTAGAAAGTATATATCGATCGATTAGAGGTTCAGTCTTGTAGTATGCCGTACCATATAAAAGAGGTTTAATACGCCTCCATGCGATTAAGGTAGACGAACTTCTAAAATTCGGCTTGGATGGCGAACCCATCCCTGGGATAAGCAATATAGTCTGTAACGCCATACGGACTGTTATTAGCCAAGCCGCGCCGACAACACCATATTTAGGAAGAGTAATGAGCAATATCGCTAAACTGATAGCACTACAAATAACGCTGCTCATCTCAGCCCAAATAAATTTATTTTGAGCATGGTACGCAGCCCACTGCACTCCATTGATGGCGGTAAACACCATTCCAATTAATTGGATTCGTGTCAGCTCCACCGTCAAATCTATTCCAACTTTACTGAAACCCGGAACTAGAATAGGAACCCACCAAGGAGCCATAATGTACAGTATGGCAGCAAGCCCAGCGAAACTGATTCCGACGAGAGCAAAAAAACTCCACGCGTTCGCTCGCAATTTGCTTATCGACTCACCTGATAACAAGGGAACCAATACATGCATTAATGACCCACTAACTATCGTTAGCACAACCTGTGGAAGAGCCATCCCCGCAAAAAGCGCATCAGTTTGCTCTCCGGGACCGAGAACCGCTAAAACATACAGTTGGAATGAAAAGGTGACACCGAGATTAATGGCTGCGAACGCCGCTAGTAAAATAGATCGTTTCACCGGGTCACCTTATAGTATTAAACTTTAGAAGAGAGTCAAGGTGACGTCCTTACCTTCAAGCATTAAACAGAGCGACCGTGCCAAGTACGCAACAATTCATCGTATTGACTCAATACCTTATTCCAAGCAAAAAACTTCCGAAATCTAGTTTGATAAGAGCGACTCTCCTCAGCAGATTTCTTATAATGAAGTAATGACTCGAGCTTTCTAGAGCAATCCTCCTCATCATCAAAATAATGGGCAGCTTCTCCAGCGACCCACCTATTGAATTGATTATTATGAGCTAGTATGGAGCAATTTGCACCTAGCGCTTCTACTAAAGATGGATTTGTACCCCCGACTTTATGTCCGTGAATATAAAGTCTACAATAAAAGCGTAGACTATCTAGGATTCTCTTTTCGTAAATTGCACCCAAGAAAATCACTTCGTCACTAGCAGCGCTCTTAACTTTATAATGATAATTATTGCGTTCGGGGTCATAATTTCCCAAAACAACCAGGAGATGGTTGCGTGACTTGACACTAAAAGCTCTAACTATCTCTAAAATAGAGTTTTCTGGCTCCGGCCTAGCAATTAGAATAGAAAATCCACCCGGTACAAGTCCAAGTTGATCCAAACAGCTCTCATCAGCAGTTGTCACTTCTGGCGCGCCATAAGGAATCATGCTGATTTTCTTTCTCGCAATTCTTGTAGCCAGATGTTCTTTTATTGCAGGGTGGTCCGCTATCAAATGGTTCGCGATCCAACAAGCTAAACGTTCGTTAAACCAAAACCACATCTTAGCTATTCGGCTCCATTTTTCTCGTCGCCATTCAATACCGTCCATATTAATGATATTAATACGTTTTTTTAACCGATGCATGATATTGAATATTGCTGTGTTATAGCCTAAAGTAAGAATAATTCCTTCGCTTCGCAAAGAGTGTCTGATCGATTTGAAATCAAATACTATGGTGCTCAATGCTCCATTCCCAGCTACCGGAACATGAACGAGTTCAATTCCCCTCCAAGTAGTAGTCGTCGTATTATTCTTTTGATTTGCCTCAACTTGGCAGTACACTGTCACTAGCCATCCCTGCTTAGTTAAGTACAACGCCAAATTTTCGGCGAAAGTTTCAAAACCGCCGTATCCCGCGGGAATGCCACGCGTACCTAAAATAGAAATTCTATATTGCATTACTCGGCACTTTTACTCGTTAGAAAACTACATCACCATGCTGCCCTACGCCTCCCAACGGGATTCAGCATAAAGTTAGCGCATAGAAAATACTCAATAACAATAATGCCTGAAGAAACGTACGGCTAAAGAAAACATCGCTAGATAAATATAAGTATCAGCGACATATCGTTTATAAATACAAATAGCTTACTTATGACGGTTCCATATAGAACTAAATCGCCCACCCAAAAAAGTCAATATAAGAGCAATATTTCGATCTAAGGCGTGCATACTTGTTCCATGAAAAAAACAATTTAGCAATTTAAACGGAGCATAACCAATCCGTATATCTAGCAACCTTAATATTGTCTTTTTCTGCTCATCACGCAAACCGTCGGAATAACATATGACAAAGCACTCCGCCTGGTTGACAACTTTGTTTAAGTAATGCTGAGCTTTCCGCCACGGCCTACCTTCCATCAAAAGCTGGCTGTAACGCCTTAGACCTGACGCGCGGGCTCCCAAACAATTATTACCATGCTGCCTATAAAGAATGGTCGGCTGATCGACATAAATTAATTTTCCAAATGCACAAGCCACCAAAGCTAGCCACCAGTCATGCATCATAATGGAAGAAGGTAAGCTATGCACATCCGTCGCCTTTGCTGCACACAACAGTTCTTGGTTACCAGCTACCGTGCATCCTACAACGGTATTCTGAATAATGAGCTTGGATAGCCTTTTGCTTGCTATTGGGTTAAAGCGGCTATACGCCATGAAAGAACTAGCTGTCTCGACAAGGGTTTCGTCAACTACTTTTAAGTCAGTAAAAACTAACTGAGGCACACCATCCGCGACAAGAGGTGCGAGAGTAACTTCAATCTTTCTTGGTAACCACACGTCATCCTGATCGCATAGCATGAAATACGGCGTCTTTACATGTGAAAGTAATTCCAAGAATGATCGACACGGCCCGAGATTCCCTCTTAAGTCATTTAGTCGAACAATACGAGGATCCCGCGCTATATACTCATCAATAATTCTGTTAGTTGCATCAGCGGAACCATCATCTCTAATTAGAAGGACCCAATCCTTATACGTCTGATCCAAGATGGAATCTATCTGTTCACGTAAATATCTTTCCCCATTATAGGTAGAAAGAACTATGGTGAGAACCGGAAATTCTTTAGTCATTTCTCAAATCATGTACTAACAGACGAAAGTAATTTTACATTGAACAATAAATGATAAAGTTGAAATAAGGAATACATTCCAACCAGCGCATACAGCGCTTCTCTATTTTTAAAATAGCCAATATAATTTGGCACCAAAACGACAGTCACTATCAATAGTAGCTCACTTAATCGGTACGTAATTACAGGGGCATGCAACGGAATAGTTGCATAGTATAAGAATAGGGATAGAGAGAAGCACTTGAATAAAGTTAAATCTATTTCGTCCAACTTGTGACAATAGACAGAAATCAGTCCAAACATAAATAGGTAAGAGAGCTGAAAGATAGAAAATATAGATATCTCCCCTGGCGGCCCCTGCTTAGATCTAATTAAATTATATATCCTAATATCCCAACTTGCTAAAGTACGGATCAAGTCGTTTATAGGTGCATCTGCAAGGGCTAGCAATATCCCGGCGATCGGCAGGAGTAAAAAAAATGTCCGACTGCGTACGCGTAATATCGGATAAGCCAGCATAATAATTAGAGCCGAATAATGAAAACATACCGCACCAAACGCCTTTAAATAGTATCTAGCCCACTTGCCTTGCCAAATATCATTAATACAAAGAAGAAAGATTCCAGTGGCTACACCAGTCCGTATTTGCGTATAGTCATGTAACAGATAGAAAGTGACGCAATAATAGAAGGCTACAAGCAAGAAGTTTTTAGATAATGAGTAAAAAGCCAGAATTTTAAGGCCGATTCCCAAGAGAGCAAATAAGAAAAAGAAGATTAAAGCGTCGTTGTTTGCAACTTCCCTAAAAAGTGAAGCGGCCGGTTCAAATCGATATTTGTGTTGGGTATAGTTACCGGCGTCCAAAAAACCTAAATAGACATACAGGTCCTGATCAGGACCTAATAACTTAAACGTTGAAATAAGAATAAGGGATATTGCGAGCACTACAGCACCAAACCAGCGCAAGATTCTTGCGTAGTGATAGCGGCCGTTTCGATACATAATTTCAGTCATATCATAATGGCGCAAATGACGCTGGCCTTAGCATCCCAATCTTTGTTTTAGGCGCTTTATCATGTCTATCGCTGAGGAAGTACCTTTGTACAAAAAGTTCCTATCTTTAGATGCTCGGACTTCAGCCGCTATCGCTTTAAGAAAGGACCGGCTTGCGTCAGCCTTGTGTAAGGTATACCTAAAGTAGGCGTTATTGTTTCGAGCACTTTCGCTCATAAACAGAATTGGGAAATCATTTTTCCAAGCGACAAACATTAGACTCAATTGGTCTCGCCTAAGGCCGTTATTAAACTCGCACCACCATGATTCCATGGTTTCGATAACAGCGGGCTCATTATGCCAGCGTAGAAGAATGTGATTTTCTGTTAATCCGATCTGCTTCGGAAAGCTTTCTTTAATATATCGTTCTGTTAGCGTATTCGCTTCATCTACAGAAATTTTTCCAAGAGTCGCGCATGCTTTTATTTCATCGTAAATACATGCCCTTTCAAAATGGCGCGGGCACGCCATTAGGGCTTGCTCCAAATATCTCTGCGCTAGAGGATATGGATCACGGATTATTTTGACATTGGAATCAATGTATAGACTCGCGTCATAGCGCTCTAGAAACTTATGCGGCAAGAGTTTATATTGTCTATTGAGCGCAACAGGATCCATGTTCTTAGCGTCTACGACAACAGTAACCCATCCATCCACCTCTTGTTCAACATCGCTAAAGCAAATGAAGTCACAATTATTCGCCTCCTTCGGCGGAGGGTTCAGTCGATCATATGCACCAAATAATGCGGTATAAACCACTAGTTTTTCTGCAAACTTATTCATAAGTGCATACTCGTTTATTGCTTGGCAGAAAGCGATACGTTAAGAATTGGCTAGTTATGCCCGCTAGCCAATTTAGAGCATGTGCGATCAATACGCATTAGGCATGCTCGACGTTATGACTCGTTATATGAGCCACTCAACAGGCCATGCTTTTTATGGGCACATCTAGCGCTGCTACTCCATAGCAACATCTAGTACAGCTTTATGCCCAAACGTCTTACTCACAAATACGGAGTCGTCCCTGGTCGTTTGGGACTTCGATTATTGCTCACCAACGAAGAAGCTAAACGAGTTCTTCTAGAAGATGAGCCTCTTATCACATGGAGGAGACGCACAACGGCCGCTATTTAAGGTTCAGAGCACTAGCGATGATAATGTATTGTGTCGCCGTGAACGACTCAACCCATGTATCGTCAACACGCGGCTCACTATATCAGTCATACACCTCGGCATCACTTAATAAGTTCGCTGCTATGTCTTTGGCAGAAAGCATAGGCTCATGAACAATGGGCCACTGAATCCCAATAGCTGAATCGCTCCATAAAACGCTGCGTTCGTATTGAGGCGCATAGTAGTCAGTAGCTTTGTATAGGAATTCCGCGTAATCTGACACGACCACGAAACCGTGGGCAAACCCTTCAGGTACCCACAATTGTTTTTTGTTTTCAGCACTAAGGAATTCGCCCACCCATTTTCCGAATGTGGGTGAATTTTTTCGTAGGTCGACCGCGACGTCGAACACCTGCCCTGCTATGACTCGTACCAATTTTCCTTGCGGCTGTCGAATTTGATAGTGCAAACCGCGCAGCACGTTCTTCACTGAACGCGAATGATTATCCTGGACAAAGCTAATGGTTCTGCCAATCGCAGTTTCGAACTGAGCATGATTGAAGCTTTCAAAGAAAAAACCTCTATCGTCACCAAAAACGGTAGGCTCTAATAGAATAACGTCGGGAATGGCGAGTGAAGTTGCTTTCATCAGAATACCGTTTCATTGACAATCTGCATTAGATATTTTCCGTAGCCATTCTTAGTCATGGGCTGAGCCAATTTCTTCAGCTGCTCTGCGTCGATCCAGTTCTTACGATAAGCAATCTCTTCAGGGCACGCTACTTTTAAGCCTTGTCGATTCTCCAATGTAGCAATGAACTGACCAGCTTCAAGTAATGATTCATGCGTGCCGGTATCAAGCCAAGCATAGCCACGGCCCATAATCTCCACGTTCAGGTTGCCTTGTTTTAGATATAGCCGGTTCAAATCGGTAATTTCCAACTCACCACGTGCGGAAGGCCTTAAGTCACTCGCCATGTCGACAACTTGGTTATCGTAAAAATATAGGCCAGTCACAGCATAGTTCGATTTAGGTTGTGCAGGTTTCTCTTCGAGCGATAGCACTTTACCATCGGCGTTAAATTCAGCGACACCATAACGTTCGGGATCATGTACATGATAGGCGAAAACACTGGCACCCTCCGTGCGTCGCATTGCGCTAGAAAGGGGTTTATGTAGATCGTGGCCGTAAAAAATATTGTCGCCAAGTACTAAGGCGGAATCATGTTTACCGATGAAGTTTTTACCTATAATGAAAGCCTGCGCTAAGCCATCTGGGCTGGCTTGCACCGCATATTGCAGGTTTAGGCCCCATTGACTACCATCGCCTAGTAATTGCTCGAAACGCGGGGTGTCCTGAGGCGTGGAAATCACTAAGATCTCGCGGATACCCGCCAGCATGAGCGTGCTAAGTGGATAGTACACCATGGGTTTGTCATATACTGGAAGCAATTGTTTGCTAATTGCGAAGGTTGCTGGGTGTAGGCGTGTGCCTGATCCACCAGCCAAAACAATGCCTTTGCGTTGCGTCATATTTGTTTCTCTAGTATTTCGGTAAGCATGCGGGCAACACCTGTTTTCCAATCTGGTAAGCATAGCCCAAACGTGCGTTGAAGTTTATTTGTATTCAATCGTGAATTTTTTGGTCGTTGAGCGGCCGTGGGAAAAGCATCGGTCGGTACAGGCTCAATCGCCTTAGCGTCAACCTTAATATCGACTCCTGCTTTGCGAGCAAAGTCTAATACATAGCCAGCATAGCCATACCAAGAAGTTTCGCCTCCCGCCACTAGATGGTACAGGCCACACATGTCTGGACGTTGTAATGCCATACGTATAGCATGGGCACTTATGTCCGCCAGCAAGTCTGCACCCGTCGGCGCACCAAACTGGTCATTAATTACGGTTAAGTGATCACGTTCACGTCCCAGACGAAGCATAGTTTTCGCGAAATTTCCGCCCTTTGCAGCATAAACCCAACTCGTACGAAAGATTAGATATTGACAAGCAGCCTGACGAATGGCCTCTTCGCCGCGGAGCTTGGTTTTACCATAGGTGTTTAAAGGATTCGTACGGTCAACTTCCTGCCAAGGCGTGCTGCCGCTTCCATCGAAGACGTAATCAGTCGAATAGTGTACTAGCCAAGCGCCAATGCGTTTGGCCTCAGTGGCAAGTAAAGCAGGCGCGACGGCATTTAACTGCCAGGCTAGTTCACGCTCGTTTTCTGCTCTGTCCACTGCCGTGTATGCACTAGCATTGACAATAACGTCAGGCACTACGCTACGTACAGTGTGTTCGACTTCGTCAAGGCGTGTATAGTCACCCCCAGCCATATCAGACCCCAGCGAAATTACCTCGCCGAGCGGAGCGAGGCTACGCTGTAACTCCCAGCCTAGCTGCCCGTTCTTACCAAAGAGTAGGATCTTCATACGGTACGCTGGTTATAGTTCTTTTCCACCCATTCCCGATAAGCGCCTGACTGAACATTGCTTACCCATTCTTGATTATCCAAATACCACTGAATGGTTTTTCGTATACCAGTTTCAAAAGTTTCGGCCGGCCTCCAGCCCAGTTCCTGCTCAAGCTTGCGTGCGTCAATCGCATAGCGTCGATCGTGACCAGGGCGATCAGTAACGTAAGTAATTTGCTCTTTATAGCTTTTGCCGTCTACACGAGGGCGCAACTCATCCAGCAAAATACATACTGTGTTAACGATCTCGATATTTGGCTTTTCATTCCAGCCACCGATGTTATAGACTTCGCCAACTCTACCCGCACCCAGCACGCGGCGAATAGCACTGCAATGGTCTTTTACATATAGCCAATCACGAATCTGCTGGCCATCTCCGTAAACGGGTAACGACTTGCCCTCTAAGGCATTGACGATCATTAGTGGAATGAGTTTTTCCGGAAAATGATAGGGACCATAATTATTAGAGCAGTTAGTGGTTAGCACTGGCAGCCCGTAAGTATGGTGGTACGCGCGTACCAAATGATCACTTGCGGCCTTACTTGCCGAATAGGGGCTGTTAGGTTCGTAGCGATTGGTCTCACTGAACGCCGGATCTGCTTTACTTAATGAACCGTATACTTCGTCGGTGGACACATGTAAAAAACGGAAATCTTCTTTCGCCTGGCTCCTCAACGCATCCCAGTATGCGCGAGCCGCCTCTAGCAAATGAAAAGATCCGACAATATTGGTTTGAATAAAGTCTTCCGGACCATAGATAGAGCGATCGACATGGCTCTCAGCTGCGAAATTAATGATAGCTCTTGGAGTGTGTCGGTTAAGTAAACGTGACACTAACGTTACGTCACCGATATCGCCTTGTACAAATAAATGACGCTCATCATTTCTTAGCGCGGAAAGATTGTCCAAGTTGCCAGCATAGGTCAGTCGGTCTAAATTGATAACCGTTTCGTCGCTTTGACTCAACCAGTCTAATACGAAGTTGGAACCGATAAAGCCGGCCCCGCCAGTTACAAGAATGCTCATGTGTTTTTTGAATCTCTATTAATACCATGATTAAATTAGCCGGTAGACGTGATCGCCATACACTAGCTTCGGGCGCAATACAGGCGCATTTAGGTAAGAAGGATAGCGTGACCGCTGACTCATTACCATTCGCATATACCTAAAACGTCTCTCATTGTAACTGACCGGCTTCTTTCTTTGGTTTATGGCTTACCTCAAAAATACGTTCAGTCGTATACTTATTTGTAACCTAGTGCTTTTCCGAAGAGATGCTAATAAGAATGAGTTATGTTACCCACTAAATTTGCGATAGCTATCGATCTATTCGTTATATCTTTTATTCAATAAATCGCGGGGAAGGTAATGCCTGCCGCCCCCCTAGACCTTCTATGCTCATGAAATCGAAATACATTCGCTATTGAGACTTCGCAGATAGTGGAATTCTGGAATTATAGGCCGGTACACCATTATGTTTTCACTAAATAGCGCGCTAACACCAACAAACCCGCATGATTATTTTTTATTATGTGCCGGCGTGATAGGACTTTTATGGCCTCTAATTTCATAATAGCACTCTACGTTCTATTACCCATTACATTACTTACCAGCCACTCACTTCCGAGTATGGTCTTTTACTCCTTACTCGTTGTCAGTCTAGCGACGCTGATTTACACGAGTTTTGAAGGTTTCAAAGTACGTACTTGGAATTATCGCTGGTTAATCTGTTGCTACAGCGTCCCGCTTCTAGTAGTAGTAATGTCTTCTTGGCACCATGGAGAATGGGCGGGTGCTAATAGCGAGGGAGCCTCAAGATTTGTTCTGGGACTATGGATTATGCTAATCGCACTGTCGCATATTGAGCCACGCCGACTACAACATGCTATTTGGGGCGTTTATATAGGTGGAGTTATTTCCGCTGCAGTTCTATTTTGGCTGGTGGCTACATCTGATCGTAGGCCTTCGACTCCTGCGCTAATCATAGTCACTTATACAAGCCTTATGATGCTATTGAGTGTAATTACAATATTTTCGTTAAAGTGGAAACTTACTCCCTGGTTTAAATTAGAAAGCGCTCTAAAGATCCTTGTAGCTATCTCAATTTTTACGGTCTTTCTGACCGCTCAAACTCGCACTGGCCTGCTAGGGTTGCCTGTATTTGTTCTGCTAACTGCCGTTCTATTTTTGGGAGCTAAAAACCGAGCGCGCCTTATCACTTTATTACTTATATCAGCAGCCGTCTTGGCCGCAGTTGTCGCTAGTAATAACGACATGCGCAACCGCATCGCTCAAGGCATTTATGAGATACAAACCTGTAAAGGAGAAGGCAGCACACAAACAAGCTCTATGTGCGTCCGCATGCAGATGTGGCGCACAGCCATAGATGCCGGGACCAATAATCCGTTATTCGGCCTTGGCAACGCAGGTAAGTTTAATGATTATTTGAGAGAAGTTGCTGTTCCCAATGGGTGGACAACGCAATTAGTTGCAGATAATTTTGGTGAACCACACAACGATTTACTAACCATTTTCGCCGGCTTTGGCTTCTCTGGCGCGCTAGGTTTATTATTGATTTATTTAGCGCCCTGTATATACTTCTTGCCACGGTTATTTAGTACACACTTGTCGGCGGAAATTAGGGCCGCAGCTGCCATGGGTTTAGCAGTATGTCTAGGTTTTTTTTTCTTCGGCCTAACCGAGACTATGTTCCGTCGCATGAACACCATAGGTTTTTACACCGTCATGGTGGCTCTTTTCATGGTGCTGTCGGAGCCTAAGGCATCACGACAAGATAAGCCTGCTCCGCCTGCACCATCGTAGTTCTTTAAATGTAGGGTACAGGGCCGTCTGGTATGACGGCCCTTGTTGTTGCTACGTTGCCAAAACCATTCTGGACGGCCTGGTTGGACAACCTCTCATAGGACACCTAGGTATTCTGAGACCACAGCCGTTTGGCCACGGTTGGCTCAACACAGGGACATGGTCGGCAATTTCATAGAACGGCAGGCTGACCAACAATTGAATTCGGATTAATTTACGTTTACGTTGAGACAAAACCTTCCTTTCGTCAGCTTCAGTCCAAAGGTAAAGCTAGCGTGGAAGACATATTTAAAATCAGGAGGTCCGCCAGGACGATGTAGCCAGGAATGCCAGCGCTTGAACGCTCCGCGCCGCACCCATAGATCGAACACATGCAGCGTTTTCAAAAGCGTGCGGTGGCCAAGCCGATATAGCCGTTGATATCATTTTTCTGTGCATATGGATCATACAAAATTGAAGACAAGTGGACGATGATACCGGGCACTGTCGCGAACGCGACAATGCCTCTTGGGCATGCCTCCTGCTGTCTCGACCCGTGTCCAGTCTGTTGTGGCCTTTACTGACTCGCGGCGGCAACTTAGGCTCACAACAGTTACAATTTACACCGTACGATGCCAACAACATTGGAGACGCCAGTGAGCAGCGTTTTATCCACCCCACCGCAGCCAGCCTTGGAACAAATCGCTGAATGGCAGGCCTTCCTCGATGCCGGCCAAGCGTCAGTCGTTGACCCGGCCGGCTTGCGTGTGCTCGAGGCGGCCGGTCTCTGCCTGGACTTGACCGGCCAGGTGGCTTCGCCCCAATTGGACGAAGCGGGCCAGGCGCTGTTGGCAGCCCGCAGTTTCGACCTGTACCGCGACAAGCTGCTGTCCGGCCAGTCCATCAACAATACCGAGGACCGCGCCGCCTGGCACACCATGCTGCGCGCCCCCGCCCCCGTTGAGGCCGTAGCGGCCGAGCGCCAGCGCATGAACGAGTTCATTCGCAAGGCCGATTCCGAGCGCCGCTG
>Ga0180220_1000994_pt1 | contig 24154 bp, 21 predicted proteins | sample eDN5th37CBELigBY_FD_151335 | JGI IMG/M metagenome (GOLD analysis project Ga0180220, IMG submission 151335) | Enriched backyard soil microbial communities from Emeryville, California, USA - eDNA 5th pass 37_C BE-Lig BY (version 2) (version 2) | ecosystem: Environmental > Terrestrial > Soil >...
CGGACGCGATTATTGCCGGCGCGCCGCTGAGGCCGGCAAGGATTTCGACCCTATCGAGCTGCATACCAGCTTTCGCACCCTGCGCCCGATCCTCGAGGCGGTCGACCTGATTTGCGAGCGTGACGACATCCAGCGCGCACTGCTCTCCGAGCAGAAGGTGCATCACGACACCGCCCGCACCGAGCCGGGCGGCAGCGTGACGCTGTGGCCGCCGGTGCAGCAGGCCAAGGCTGCTCCGCCCAGGCACGAATGGCCGATGCAGCCGCTCGAAACGGCCGAGCAGAGCGCACCGCGGCAGGTGGCGACGCGTGTCGCGCGCGAAATCCGCGGCTGGATCGCTTCCGGCCGGCAACGCGCCGATGGACGCCGCATCAGCGCCGATGATGTGATGGTGCTGGTGCAATCGCGCTCGGCGCTCTTCCACGAGATCATCCGCGCGCTGATCGCCGAGGGTTTGCCGACGCCCGGGGCGGATCGACTGGACGTCACCGCCCATATCGCCGTCATGGACCTGCTGGCGCTGGCGGAAGTGTTGCTCAATACCGCCGATGACCTGCAGCTTGCCGCGGTCCTGCGTTCACCACTTTTCGACGTCAGCGAAGACGACCTCTTCGCCATCGCCAACGGGCGGGGCAGGAAGAGCCTCTGGGAGGCGCTTGCCCGCAGCGACCTGTCCTGCGCCCGGGCCGCCTACGCAAAGCTGGCGCGTTGGCGCAGCCGGCTCGATTTCGACCGGCCCTACGAGTTCTATGCCAACATCCTCTATGCGGAAGGCGGGCTGGAGCGTTTTCATGGGCGGCTCGGCAGCGAGGTCGACGATCTCTTTGCCGAATTCCTCGATCTCGCGCTTGCCCACGGGCAGGACGAGCAGCCTTCGCTTTCGGGCTTCCTGGCGGCGATGCGGCGCCAGGACGTCTCGATCAAGCGCGATCTCGCCGAACGCGGTGGCGGCGTGCGGGTGATGACCGTTCATGGCGCCAAGGGCCTCGAAGCGCCGATCGTCATACTTGCTGATGCGGCAACGAAGCCCAATGGCAGGCAGACGACCAAGCCGGTGCTGATCCTGCCGGAAGCACCGGGGCCGCTCTTCATTCACGCGCCGGGGCAGGGTGACCATGTTCCGGCAACGCTGGCGCTGCTTCAGCAAGCCAGGGACCGCGCCGGCGAGGAATATTGGCGCAAGCTCTATGTCGGCATGACCCGGGCCGAGGAAGCGCTTTACGTCACCGGCGCCCTGACGCCGGGCACTCCGGCGCAAACGCAACTGCAGGGCACCTGGTATGAGGCGATCGAAACGGCGCTGCGCCCCCACGCTCGCAGTGAAACCGATGCCGAGGGTGACGAGACGGCGCTGGTTTACCCCCGCGATGCGCGGCAAACCCTGGCGGGATCGGGCGGCGGTGCAGCGTCCCCGGCCGGCTATCAAAGGTTGATTCTGGCGGACCTGCCGCTCGCGCCCGGCCGAACGATGGTACGCCCGTCCTCGGCCTATGAGGCAAGCGCTGGCGAAACGGCCCTTGTCACCGCGGCGGAAACCGTGCGCGATGCCGAAGAGGCTCGCCGCTCAGGGCTTGCGCTCCATGCCCTGTTGCAGCATCTGGGCCGTGTGCCGCGCGAGAACCGCGACGCGGTCGCGGCCAAGGCCATGCCCGTACTCCTGCCCGACTACCCCGATCAGCACGAGCCGCTGGCGCGCAAAGCAAAATCGATCCTTTCGCGGCCCGATCTCGCACATCTTTTCCAGGCCAATAGCCGCGCCGAGGTGCCGTTTCTCATCGACGGCATGCGTGGTGGAAAACCCATACGCATTGCCGGGCGCATCGACCGCCTCGTTGTTGACGAAGCAGGTGTTTTGGTGGTCGATTACAAATCCGACGCGACTCTTCCAGAGACACCCGAGAGCGTGCCGGGGAACTATCTTACCCAGCTCGGAATTTATGCACTGATTGCAGGTCAGCTTTTCCCGCAGAGAGATGTGCGAGCGGCGATTTTGTGGACGTCCATGGAATCATTGATGAATCTACCCGCTTCGCTTCTGGCGAAGGCTACTGAGGACTTCACCTTGAAGTGACGCAGGTTGATCCAACCCTCGACTCTCACCAGCTTTTGGGCCAATGAGACGACCGCTTTTCAACTAGAAGGCAACACTGATGACCACACAAGTTTCCGATGCTTCTTTCGGCGAGGAAGTCCTGAACGCCCAGGAACCGGTCCTGGTCGATTTCTGGGCCGAGTGGTGCGGACCGTGCCGCGCGATCGCGCCGGTGCTGGAAGAGCTTTCCGCGGAATTGGCCGGTAAGGTCAAGATCGTGAAGCTCAACATCGATGAGAACCCCTCGACGACCGTCAAGTATGGCGTGCGTTCGATCCCGACCATGATTCTGTTCAAGGGCGGCGAGGCGGCCGATATGAAGATCGGCGCCGGCACACCCAAGGCAGGCCTGTCGAAATGGCTCGAAAGCCACGCCGCTTAAAACCTGGCGCGAAGATTTTCGAAGACGCCGCTGGCTCGATGCTGGCGGCGTTTTTATTTCCGCCGCTTCGCGGCACCTTCTCCCACGAGGGGAGAAGGGGGCGATGGCAACTGCGATCGAGCGGCGGGGCCGGTATAGTCGAATAGTCCGACCCTTTAGACCCGCACGGCGTGCTCGACGCGCCCCTTGTCTCCGAACACCTCGAGATAGCGTGCAACCTCGCGCGCATCCCCTGTCGCCTTGGCAGGATTGTCGGCTAGCTTGACCGCGGAGCGGCCATTGGCCGACGAGACTTTGCAAACGATGGAGATCGGATCGAGCATAGGGTTGGGTTCGGGGGCGCAGCCCTCGAAATCATTGGTCAGGTTCGTGCCCCAGCCGAACGCCATGCGCACGCGCCCGTCAAAGTGGAGGTAGGCCTCCTCGATCATGTCGACATCGAGCGCGTCGGAAAAGATCAGCATCTTCTCGCGCGGATCACGGCCCTTTTCCTTCCACCAGGAGATGATCTTCTCGCCGCCATCGATGGCCGGGGCGCTGTCGGGCCGGAACCCGGTCCAGTCGGCCACCCAGTCGGGGGCATCGCGCAGGAACGCATCGGTACCGAAAGCATCGGGCAAGACGATCAGCAGGTTGCCGCCATAATAGCTGCGCCAGTCCTGCAACACCCGATAGGGCGCCTCGCGCAGTTCCTCGTCCGAACGGGCGAGCGCTGCCAGCACCATGGGCAGTTCATGCGCATTGGTGCCGAGCGCCTCGAGATCGGTATCCATGGCCAGCTTCACATTCGAGGTGCCGGTGAAGTTCTCACCGATCCCTTCCTTGAGCGCCTCCACGCACCAGCGCTGCCAGAGAAAGGAATGCCGCCTGCGCGTGCCGAAGTCTGAAATCCTCAGATCGGGCAGGGCCGAAAGCCGCTCGACCTTCTCCCACATCTTGGCCTTGGCGCGGGCATAGAGCACGTCGAGGGTGAACGGCCCGTAGCGCTTCATCGCTGCGCGCGAGCGCAGCTCGTTGATGATGGCGAGCGCGGGAATTTCCCACATCGTCGTCTCGGCCCATTTGCCCGGGAATTCCAGCACGAACTGCCCGTCGCGTTTTTCCAGCTGATACTCGGGCAGTTGGAATTCTTCGAGCCAGCGCAGGAAAGCCGGCGAAAAGATGCGCTTGGACCCATAGAAGCTGTTGCCCGCCAGCCAGATCATCTCTTTCTTGGCGAATCTAAGCGTCCTGCAATGGTCAAGCTGGGCCCGCAGCTCGTCGATGTCGATCTCGTCGGCAAGCCGCACCGAACGGGTGCGGTTGATCAGCGAGAAGGTCGCCTCGACATCCGGGTAGAGCCCCCAGATCATCTGCAACATCAAGAGCTTGTAAAAATCGGTGTCGAGCAGCGATCGGATGATCGGGTCGAGCTTCCAGGTATGATTGTAAACCCGGCGGGCAATATCGGTAAAAGTCGCCATTCACGAAACTCGCGCTGCCGGTACCAGGCTGCACCTTTAGCGTGCGGGGGGCGCGATTGCCAAGACAGCTAGCCTAGGAGCGAGGTCCTTCGCGTTCATGGGGTTGCGGCCTGGTCGCTGAACTGGAAGCGCTCGAACCGGCCGAGCGCTTCATCGATTGCCGACTTGCCTTCGAGCCCGACATCCTCGAACCACGTCCAGTTCTGGATCAGGAGCTTTGCCGCTTTCCTGTCGGCCTTGAGGTCTATTGCCGCAACGATCCGGTCACCGAGCAGCACCGGCAGGGCGAAATAGCCGAGCTTGCGCCTGGCCGCCGGCACATAGGCCTCGAAAAGGTGTTCATAGCCGAAAAAGTGCTTCAGGCGCTTGCGCTGGATGATCAGCGGATCAAAAGGCGAGAGAATGTGGACGAGCCCCGGGGGCGCCGCATGCTCGATCGCAGCCATGGCCTGCGGCGTTGCCCAATGGGGAATCTCGGGCGCCCCTTCGATCGCGACCGGCACCAGCAGCTTGCGGCGTACGCGGCTCTCGATCACCTCCCGCATTGGCTTTTTTCTCGGCGCATCGAGGTGGCAGACCGAATCGAGGCTGACAATGCCCTGCGCGTTGAGCGCCCGATCGAGCAGATAGGCGTTGATCTGCCGCTCGGTGGCTGCGCGCGGCGCCCGCTCCCAGCCGAAATGGCGCGCCATCAGGTCGTAAGTCTTGACCATGCCCTGGCGGGCACTAATCGTCACCAGTCCCTGATAGAACATCATCTCGAGCACCCGCTTGCTCGGCTTGCGACTCGCCCATGGATGGTGCTTGTCGACGAGTTCGTCATCGCCGATGTCCCTGATCGACAGCGGACCCTCGCGCCGCAGACGCCGCAGCATCTTGCGGATTTCCTGCGGCGTCACCGACCCGAACCAGCGGCTCGGCGTCTCGCGATACTGCTTCATCGCCGGTATGAAATAGGGCAGGTCCTTGACCGGCACGTAGGAGAGCGCGTGCGTCCAGTATTCAAAGACGCTCTTGTCGACGGACTGCAACTGCGCCAGATGCGCACGTCGATATCCGGGGATACGCGTATAGAGAATGTGATGATGGCACCGCTCGATGACGTTGATGGTGTCGATCTGCACATAGCCGAGATGCTCGATCGCGCGCTGCACGGCCTGCGGCCCGCTGCCGAAGGGTTCGGGCGTATCGAGCCGCTGCGCCGTCAGCCAGATGTGGCGGGCGTGGAGAGACGGAATTGTGACGGGCTTTTTTGCAGGCAAGAAACCGACTCGCGACCGACGGTGGACCTGCCGAGACTGTTCAGGATCACCCGATGGGTCAAACCGAAATTGCCCAGCTAATCGCAGAGCCTGGTGGGAGAAGGGGAGCGCTTACGCCTTCGCAGGTGTCTTCCGCAATCTTCGCGGCCGCCCGACGGCTTGCCGAGCCGAAGCTGCGGAACAGCGAAGGATGGTGGAGCCAAGCGGGATCGAACCGCTGACCTCCTGCATGCCATGCAGGCGCTCTCCCAGCTGAGCTATGGCCCCATTTCCTTGGGATCGCCTCGCGGCAGCCTTGCTGCCCGCCCGAAGCGAGGCGCAACCTATTCAAGGTCGCTGCAAATCGCAAGAGCCAATTTGGCTCTTTTTGCCACCCCGCCGGCGAGGTGAAAACCGGCAGGGCGCAGGGGGTGTTCAGCGGTCGTCGTCGCTGGGAACTTCGATGTCGAAATCGTCGCTCTCGTCGTCTTCTTCCTCAAGGAAGGTATCGTCATCGTCGTCGCCCAGGTCCTCCTCGACGTCGACATCCTCGACATCGGGGATATCGTCGCCGGTTTCTTCCTCGGCTTCGGCTTCATCGAGTGAGACGATCTCGGGGCCGGCAGTCGTCTCCTCGACCTCTTCCTCTTCGGTCTCTTCCGGCTCGGGACGAGCCCGATCGGGTGCGGCTTTGGTGAAGGTTGCCTGCTCGAAGAAGGACAGGGGATAGGATTTGCCTGTATAGGGCGAAACCACCGGGTCCTGGTTCAAGTCGTAGAACTTCTTGCCGGTATCCGGGTCGATCCGCTTGGTGCCACGTTCGGGTTTGGACACTCTGGTTTCCTCATTATCGCAAGATGGCAGGCGCCATGCCGGTGCGGTCTGGCCGCGCTCACCATCATATATGACGTAAGGGCCGGAAAACCGCCCCTTCAGCTGCGGGCTCCGCCCGCTCGGTCCGTCCGGTTAGGGCCAAACATTTGCGGTGTCAAACCGAAAATGCGCCGGTTCGTCCGCCCCTGCGGCAACGCGCGAAACCCAGTGTGGCCTTGTGCGCAATGCATGTGTTAAGCCGCATTGACTGATCGCTCGCCAAATGCCGTCCGGAGCCACTGTGACCATGCCCTGCCATCCTCCCCCAAGTCTCGAGGAAAGGCTACCCCGTTTAGGCCAGGGGGCCAATGCATGATCATCGCCGTCGACGGACCCGCCGCCTCGGGCAAGGGCACGCTTGCGGCCGGCCTTGCACGTCACTACGGTTTGCCGCATCTTGACACGGGTCTTCTCTATCGCGCCGTCGGCAAGGCAGTGCAGGCCTACGAGAGCAAGCCCGAGTTCGAGCAGCGCGCCATTGCAGCAGCAAGGGCGCTCGATGCCGCCCATCTCGATAATCTCGAGGAGTTGACGTCGGCCGGCGTCGGGGTCCTCGCCTCCAAAGTTGCCGTCATCGCCGATGTGCGCCGAGCGCTTTATGATTTCCAGCGCAGCTTCGCGCTGCAGCCGGGCGGTGCCGTGCTCGATGGACGAGACATCGGCACCAAGATCTGCCCGGATGCCGATGTGAAGCTCTTCATCCAGGCCGACAGCAAGGCACGCATGGAGCGTCGCGCCCGGCAGCTCGAAATCAGGGGGCTCGAGGTTGACCGCTACGCTCTTTATCACCAGATAGAAGAGCGGGACGCCCGTGACATGGCCAATCCCAATGGTGGCTTCTACAAGGCCGATGACGCGTACTTGCTAGATACGACTCATCTGGGTATAGAAGCCGCACTCCAGGCAGCCGTCGCGATCGTCGACAGGGCTCTGGCCGGCAAGGACCGGGACTAGCAGCGTTCTTCAGGAAGTGGTTTCACTGGCCTGATGAGCGTTTGGCATAGAGTTCCGCAATCCAATCCTTGCTCGCCTGCCTCTCGAAGGTCACCCAAGGCCGCGGCGCTGGATTAGAATAAATGACATGCCGCTTGGACCTCATGCTGCGCCGGGTCGTTTGGAAACAAACGATGGCATATGGGGCCATTGGATGTTTCAACCCTCAACCACCGGCGCATTTGGAGACACAATTTGGCACAGCAATCTGTGACGAAAGAAGATTTCGAATCCCTTCTCATGGACTCGTTCGTCGATAACGAGCCGTTGGAAGGCGCCGTCGTCAAGGGCAAGGTCGTCGCTATCGAAAAGGACCTTGCGATCATCGACGTCGGCCTCAAGACCGAAGGGCGCGTCGCGCTCAAGGAATTCGGCGCTGCCGGCCGTGACGGCACCATCACCGTGGGCTCGGACGTCGAGGTCTATGTCGACCGCGTCGAGAACGCCATGGGCGAGGCGGTGCTCAGCCGCGAGAAGGCCCGCCGCGAAGAGAGCTGGGTCAAGCTCGAAGAGCTCTACAACAAGAATGAGCGCGTCGAAGGCGTCATCTTCAACCAGGTCAAGGGCGGTTTCACTGTCGACCTCGAAGGTGCCGTGGCCTTCCTGCCGCGTTCGCAGGTCGATATCCGCCCCATCCGCGATATCGGTCCGCTCATGAATGTGCCGCAGCCCTTCCAGATCCTCAAGATGGACAAGCGCCGCGGCAATATCGTCGTCTCGCGCCGCGCCATTCTCGAGGAATCGCGCGCCGAGCAGCGCTCCGAGATCGTCCAGCAGCTCGAAGAGGGCCAGGTGGTCGACGGCGTGGTCAAGAACATCACCGACTACGGTGCGTTCGTGGATCTCGGCGGTATCGATGGCCTGCTGCACGTCACCGACATCGCCTGGCGCCGTGTCAACCATCCGTCCGAAGTGCTCACCATCGGTGAGACCATCAAGGTGCAGATCATCCGCATCAACCAGGAATCGCATCGCATCAGCCTCGGCATGAAGCAGCTGCAGGCCGATCCCTGGGAAGGCATCGAGGCCAAGTACCCGATCGGTGCCAAGTTCACCGGGCGCGTGACCAACATCACCGACTACGGTGCCTTCGTCGAACTGGAGCCGGGCATCGAAGGCCTGATCCACGTTTCGGAGATGAGCTGGACCAAGAAGAACGTCCATCCGGGCAAGATCGTCTCGACCAGCCAGGAAGTCGACGTCGTCGTGCTCGAAGTCGATCCGGACAAGCGCCGTATCTCGCTCGGCCTCAAGCAGACCCTCGCAAATCCATGGGAAAGCTTCGCCGAGAGGTTCCCCGTGGGTGCCGTTATCGAGGGCGAGGTCAAGAACAAGACCGAGTTCGGCCTCTTCATCGGCCTCGATGGCGATGTGGACGGCATGGTGCACCTGTCCGATCTCGACTGGCAGAAGTCGGGCGAGCAGGCGCTCGAGGAGTACAACCGCGGTGACATCGTCAAGGCCAAGGTGCTCGACGTCGACGTCGAGAAGGAGCGCATCTCCCTCGGCATCAAGCAGCTTGCGGCGGGCGACCTGACCGATACTGGCGGCGAAGGCATCAAGAAGGGTTCGGTGGTCACCGGAACCGTGACCGAGGTCAATGATGGCGGCATCGAGGTCCAGATCGCCGACAGCGAGATGACCGCGTTCATCCGCCGTGCAGACCTCAGCCGTGATCGCAACGACCAGCGCCCCGAGCGTTTCGCCAAGGGCGACAAGGTCGACGCGCGCGTCACCCAGTACGACCGCAAGACCGGCCGCATTCAGCTTTCGATCAAGGCGCTCGAAATCGCCGAAGAAAAGGAAGCCGTGGCCAATTACGGTTCGTCGGACTCGGGTGCTTCGCTCGGCGATATCCTGGGCGCTGCCCTCAAGGATCGCGAACAGAAGTAAGCCCGTGGCGGTCCACGGATCGCACGGCATCTTGCACCACGGGCCCGCGCTGCCAAGCGCGGGCCTTTCCATGTCGGCAGGGCGGCACATGAATACCAAGGGCATTCACTGGCGGGCACTGACCAGTCTCGACCTGCCGGCGGTCGAGGAAATTGCCGGCGTCGTTCACCCGGGCTTTTTCGAGAGCCTGGCGGTTTTTGTCGAACGGCAGCGACTTTATCCCGAGGGCGCGCGGTTTCTCGAACTCGACGGCCAGCCTGCCGGTTATCTCCTCAGCCATCCCTGGCGGCAGCATCATCTGCCCGCTCTCAATTCCCTTCTCGGCGCCATCCCGCCGGATGCATCGACCTATTATATCCATGATCTCGCGCTGCTGCCGCACGCGCGCGGCACCGGCGCGGCGGGCATGGCGGTCACGAGCCTCCTCGCCCATGCCCGCCAGAGCGGTTACGCCACCGCCAGCCTCGTTGCGGTCAATTCCAGTCAGCGCTTCTGGGAAAAGCACGGCTTTGCCGTGGTCGATGTGCCCGAGCTCGCCCCCAAGCTGCGCAGCTATGAAGTAGCGGCCCGGTTCATGGTCAGACCGCTGGCGTGAAGGGCCAAGATGCGCACCGCTGGGGCAGAGTAGCAGTTCCTGCTTCGTTCTGCGTCAAGGGCGTTAATGATTCATTTACCCACAATGCACACGCAAGAAGACTCTTCTACCCGATTCGCGCGGCCGGTATGTTGGGGTGATTCGGTGGTTCGGGGGTTTGAAGGCCATCGGGCGGTGCCTGGCGAATCAGGAGATTCGCAACGGGCGCGCCAATTTCGAGTACGCGTTGCGGCCAGGGGGTTGCCCCGGCCGGTCTTAGCGATAAGTCGTAAAGTCAAGAGGGCTGGGCATGGCGCCGGACAAAATCCGGAAACGCTGGGGATTCAAGGGTGTATCTGTTCCCCCATTGGTGTTGTTTTCGGCCAGTCCTGCACTCGCCCAGGGTTTCAACGTCAGTGCGATCGCCGGGGCCGCTCCGCTCGCCGTTGCCGTAGGAGCCGGCGGTTTTGCAGTCATTGCCATGGTTGCGATCCGCCGCCTCCTTGCCGACACCAGCGCGCGCCAGCGCCGCGCCGGTGAGCAGATCGCGGGCCTGCGCGTGCTCGTCGATGATTACGAGGCGCTGCTGGCTGGTTCGCGCGAGGTTACGGTCCTCTGGAGCGAGAATGCCAGCGAGCCGCGGCTCCTCGGTCAGTCCTCGGCAATCCTGCCGCCGGGTCGCCGCCCGGATGCGGTCACCCGCTACGCGACCTGGCTCATACCCGAGGACGCCGAGCGGCTTGCTCGGCAGGTGGAAAGCCTGCGCGTCGAGGGCTGCGCATTCGAAACCGATCTTGAAACCATAGAGGGCAGGTTCGTCCGCGCCACCGGCTGGGTGGCGGGCGGTGGCGCGGCTTTGCGGCTGCGTCCTACCCAGCGTGCCGTGCTTGCCGCCGCTGAGAGGCCGCGCCAGACGGATTTTTCGAGCGTGCGCACCATTGTCAGCCTTCTCAGCAAACCCGCCTATGTGCGAGATGCCAAACGTCGCCTGATATTTGCCAACGTGCCCTATCAGCGACTCGCCGGGGCCCTCGGCCGGCCCGGCAATGGCGAGACGCCCGCCGAACTGCTCGAGAACGGCACGCTCAAACGCCATATCGAAGCTCTCGAGACGGCGGAGGGCCCGGTCTCCATGGCGCTCTCCTGGCCGCGCCATGGCAGCTATGAACTGATCGAATTCGCCATCGAGGGCGGCTCGGTCGGTTATGTGCGCCCAACGGCACAGACGGTAGCGCATGCCGGCGATGTCGGGCTCACCCATATCGCCGGGATTATCGATACGCTGGCGACGCCAATCGCGATCTTCAATGCCGACAAGGAACTGGTGCAATTCAACCGCGCCTATGCGCGGCTATGGAATTTCGATTCCAAGTTCCTCGTTGTCGGGCTCGACGAACGCGCCATTCTCGACAAGCTGCGCACGGACGGCCAATTGCCCGCCGTGCCGGACTATCAGGGCTGGCGCCGCCAGCACCTGACCGCCTATGAACTCAAGGCGCCACGCGAGGACGAACCCTGGCACCTGCCGGATGGCCGCTCAATCAAGGTCATCGCCGCGCCCGCCGGACCCAAGGGCGGCGTCATCTACGTCTTTGAGGACATTACCGAGCGTCTGAAGCTCGAATCGACCGCCAAGGCCTTCTCCAACGTGCAGCGCGAGTCGCTCAACGCCCTTTCCGAGGCGGTCGCCGTGTTCGGCACCAATGGAAGGCTTACGCTCTGCAATCCGCGGTTGTCGGCACTCTGGCAACTGCCCATGCACGAACTCGGCGAGAGTCCGCATATCGACCAGATCGCGCAAGCCTGCGGGCGGGCTATGCCCGAAGACGGGTTTTCGATCTGGCGCGACCTCAAGCGCGGCATCATCGACCTCAATCCGACGCGTTCGGACACCACCGGGCGTATTTCGCGCGCCGATGGGCGCCTGCTCGAATACACCATCACGCGCCTGCCGGATGGGCAGACGATGATGACCTTTCTCGACGTGACCGAAAGCGCCAATTATTCGCGCGTCCTGAAGGAGCGCAACGAAGCCCTGATAGCGGCCGACAAGCTCAAGGATGCCTTCATCCAGAACGTCTCCTACGAGCTGCGCTCGCCCTTGACCAACATCATTGGCTTTGCCGACCTGCTCGCCGCCGACGGTTCGACGCTTTCCGAGCGCCAGAAGGCCTATACCGACTATATCCGCGCCTCGTCCGTGACCCTGGGTGTGCTCATCGACAACATTCTCGATCTCGCCAGCGTCGACGCCGGCATCGCCGAGCTCAAGCCCGAGCCGCAGGACATCATGGCCCTGGTGGAAAAGGCCCGTGCCGGGCTTTCGGCCACCTTCCCCGAGGTCAGCGGGGAAAAGCCGATCAATCTCGTCATCGACGTCGCCGATGACCTGCCGCCATTCGTTGCCGACGGCACGCGCATGGTGCAGGTGATCTATAACCTGCTTTCCAATGCGGCGCGGTTCTCGCCGCCCGGCGGCCAGATACGCCTCGCCATTACAGCGCGCGGCGAGCGCATGTTGTTCATCGTCGAGGATGAAGGGCCGGGCCTGCCCGACGAGATGCAGGATGTCATCCATGCGCGGCTCGATGCGCCAACCAGTGCCGGGCGCCAGCGCGGCGCCGGTCTCGGGCTCGCTATCGTGCGCACCTTCGTCAACCTGCATGGCGGCATCATCACCGCCGAAAAGCGTGAGCCGCGTGGCAGTCGCATCACCGTCAATCTGCCCTGCGACCAGGCCCTGGCCAGCGTCGCCGAATAGAATGGCAGAGGAGCGGTTTCTCCCCGACGACAGCGCCACGGCAGAGTTTGGCGCCGAACTCGCCGCCACGCTCAAGCCCGGTGATATCGTGTTGCTCGAAGGCGATCTCGGCGCCGGCAAGACGGCGCTCGCCAGGGCGATCGTGCGCACGCTTGTCGGCAACCCGGACCATGAGGTGCCTTCGCCCACCTTTTCCCTGGTGCAGCCCTACAGGGCTGGCGGCCTCGAGCTTCTCCATGCCGATCTTTATCGCCTCGGCGATCCGCGCGAGATCGACGAACTGGGACTGACCGACAACCCCGATGCCATCGTGCTGGTGGAATGGGCCGAGCGGGCGCCCGAACTTAGCGAACGCGCCAGCCTCGTCGTCAGGCTCGAAATCCCACCGGGCGGTGTCGGGCGCCAGGTGAGCCTGCAACGGAACCGGCCCTGACCTCGACCGTTGGCTTTTGAGCAACCAACGGAGGCGAGCCATGCAGATTCCCCCGCGAGAACCCTGGCCCGACGATCTGCCCGATGACGGCGAGCCCGGCCCGGTGCCGCCGATGCAACCGGACCCAACCAAGCCGGAACCCGGACGTGAGCCATTCCCCAATCCGGACAAGCCGGGCGACACCCCCGATTATCCGCCCGAGCACGAACCCTTCCCGGAGCCCGAGCCGCAGCGTCCGCGGGAGGTCTGATATTCAGATGCGTTCGAGCGTTTCCGGGTGCTCCTGACCGTCGAAAAACTCGGCAAGCGCGGTAAGGAAGATTTCACGCTCGGGAGCAGCGCGGGCAAAAAGCGTCATCGAGGCATGAAACTTCATGTCGTCCGGCGAGCCGAAAATGTCATGGACACTCAAGCGCCCGGCATGGGCGAGCACGATTTCGGTGGCTTCGATCAGCCGCGGCCCGACGATGGGATGACCGAGATAGTCATGGGCCTCATCGACCGATGCCAGGGCGAAGCGCCGGGACATCTTGCTCATGCCCAGCCCGGCGATCTGCGGAAAGACGAACCACATCCAGTGCGTCTGCTTGCGACCGGCCTTCAGTTCTTCGAGCGCAGTGGCAAAGTCCTGATGCTGGGCGGCGATGAAATGGTCGAACATGGGTGCGCGTCTCCGTTTGGAGATCAACGCGGCAGGCTGCGCTTTGTTGAAATGAAATCCCGAGCCTGCCGCCGCGCCAGAGATGGCAACCATTGACCCCGTCTTTCGCGCGGGCGATCCTCGCAAGGACACTCTTGAGCCGGAGCGAGGGCTATGGAGACGATGAAGAAACCCGACGATGGCAGGCTGACGCGTCCGCTCCAACCCATGCCCGACGATGTGCGCGCAGCGTTGATCGAGCGCGGCATGATGGAGCGGTATGAGGCTCGCCCCGCCTATCAGCGCAATGACTATCTGATGTGGATTGGCAAGGCCAAGCGCGAGGAAACGCGGCAGAAGCGGATCAACCAGATGCTCGATGAACTCGATGCCGGCGGCGTCTATATGCGCATGAACTGGAACGGTTGAGGGTGAATAAAGCCTGCCGAGCCATCAGGCCCGGCAGGCCGCATCGCTTGAGGATTGCGGTAGGCGCGTTTGCATAGATTTGCCGCGTCGTATCAGCGAGAGAGCAGCGGTGGCAGCACCGCGCCACAGCCGAGCAATGGCGAGAGGAGCACTGCAGACGCTTGCGTAATAGGCGTCTTCGGCCGCCGATATCTTCGCACGGCCGGGTTTTCCCCAGTGCCGCTCCTGAGTGTCCTTGAAGAGATAGCTGGCGGGTATCATCTGCCGTCTCCGTTCTTGATTCGATTCAATCAAAAGCATGTTTCCTCTTGAACCGATTCAAATCTACGCATTTGCTGGTCAGAGTCAAGGAAAATTTTGAACCGATCCAATCCTCGTGCTAGATCAATGATATGTACTGCCAGCCAGGAGCATGAATGTCTCCCGTCAATGTTCGGCTCGCCGATGTCGCCAAGGCCGCCGGTGTTTCCCACGGCACCGCGTCCAATGCCTTCAGCCGGCCGGAAATCGTGCGCAAGGAAGTGCGCGAGCGCGTCTATGAGGCAGCCAGGGTTCTGGGCTATGCCGGGCCGGATCCCAAGGGGCGGCTGCTGCGCGCCGGCAAGGTCAATGCGATCGGCGTCGCGACGGCCGAACCGCTCTCCTATTTCTTCGAGGATCCGTTCGCGCGCGTGGTGATGTCGGGCATTACCGAAATATGCGACGCCAACGGTGCCGGCATTTCCCTCGTTTCAGCCATGAACGACGAGAAACTCGCCTGGAACGTCCAGAGTGCGGTCGTCGATGGCTTCATCCTGTTCTGCATCGAAGGTGGCCCGCGGCTGGTGGACCTGACGCGGGCGCGGCAATTGCCATTCGTGGCGCTGGAGCTGGGCTTCAACGACCCGACCATTTCCGCCGTCGGCGTCGATAATCTCGCCGGCGCCAAACTGGCGGCGCGGCACCTCGCCGAGCTCGGCCATCGGCGCTATGCCATTCTGGCATTGCCGTTCGTCGATGACCGCTCGGGTCCGGTCGCCATGCCCGATGTCGCGGCGGCGATCTATTCGGACTCGCGCTCACGCGTCACCGGCTACTTCCTGGTGTTGAAGGATTTCGGCATCGATACCGAGGCGGTGCCGATCTACGAGACCATGGGCGAGGAGGAGACCGCGCGTGAGGGCATCGATTACCTGATGTCGCTGCAAAATCCGCCGACGGCGATTTTCGCCATGTCCGACCGCCTGGCGCTCGCCGCCATCGAGCGCTTGCGCGAAAAGGGCTTTAGTGTCCCCGGGGATGTCTCGATCATCGGCTTCGACGGCGTCCCCGAGGGCGAGTTCAGCGAGCCGCCACTGACCACGATTGCCCAGCCGATTGCCGAGATCGGCCGGCGCGCGGCGAGCATCATCATGGATGGTGACGGATCGGTCCGGCGCGAAACGCTGCCGGTGGAGCTCATCGAGCGTGCGTCGACGGCTCCGCCCAAACACTGATCACCGAAGCGATCGATGACGGTGGCGCCGATGAAGCTCTCGCCGAAATCGCGCGACAGCGGGGAAGGCATCTTGTGGACGGATCGACCGCTTGCCCTTAAGCGTTAGCGGTCATGAGCCGCTTCCAGCCCGCCCGTCATCACGAAACCCTCGGCGACGTCTTCTTCGATCGCGTCGAGCCGGCCGATTTTCCGCAGACGATCCTGCGCCACCGCGACCAGCGTTGGGCAAGGCGCGTCGGGCTCGATCACCTGACCGACGCCGAATGGATCGAGCATTTCGGCCGCTTCAAGCCGCTGCCGGGCAGCTTTCGCCAGCCGCTGGCGCTGCGTTATCACGGTCACCAGTTCCGCGCCTACAACCCCGATCTCGGCGACGGGCGCGGCTTTCTCTTTGCCCAGTGCCGTGACCTCGAAGACGGACGTCTGCTCGATCTTGGCACCAAGGGCTCGGGCAAGACGCCATGGTCGCGCGGCGGCGACGGGCGGCTGACGCTCAAGGGCGGCGTGCGCGAAGTGTTGGCCACCGAAATGCTCGAAGCGCTCGGCGTTTATACCTCCAAGAGTTTTTCGCTGATCGAGACGGGCGAGGACCTATGGCGCGGCGACGAGCCGTCGCCCACCCGCTCCTCGGTGCTGGTGCGCCTCAGCCATTCCCATATTCGCATCGGCACCTTTCAGCGGCTCGCCTATAACGAGGACAATGAAAGCATCGAACGGCTGCTCGACTATTGCATCGAGACCTACTATCCGCACCTCGCCGGCGCTGCCGACAAGGCGGCTGCCTTCCTCGAAACGGTGGTGGAGCGGGTCGCTGTACTCGGCGCGCAATGGATCGCCGCCGGCTTTGTCCATGGCGTGCTCAACACCGATAATATCAACATCACCGGCGAAAGCTTCGATTATGGGCCTTGGCGGTTCCTGCCGGTCTATGACCCGACCTTTACCGCGGCCTATTTCGACGAAACCGGCCTCTACGCCTTCGGGCGCCAGCCCGATACGCTCGCCTGGAACCTGACGCGGCTTGCCGAATGCCTGCTGCCGCTTTCGACCGTCGATGTCCTGGAGCCGGCACTCAACACCGTCTGGCCGGTATTCCACAGCGCCCTTTCTGCCGCCTTGCTCAGGCGCCTTGGCCTGCAATCGGCAGGCGAAGAGGCCAATACGCGCCTGGTAACGGCGCTATTTGAATTCCTCAACGCCAGCAAGGCACCCTATGAACAGTTCTTCTTCGACTGGCGCGGCGGGGAACTGAGTGCCGAGCGGGCGGCAAAAAGTCCCGTTGCCGGCTATTATGCTACCGAGGCTTTCCGGCCGCTCGCCGGCGCCATGGAGGCGTTTTCGCCGGCCGATAACGTCAATCTCGACTACCCTTATTTCGCCCGCGAGAGGCCGCGCACCATGCTGATCGACGAGGTCGAGGCGATCTGGGAGCCGATCGCACAAAGGGACGACTGGAGCGGGCTGCAGCAGGCCCTGGCGGAGATCGGCCTGATGCGTCAGGCCTATGGGGTTGAGCCGTAGGCGCATGCGTCTCATGGTGAGGTGCCGCGAAGCGCGGTGGTAATCGGAGGACCACATCAATGCCCCTTTATGCCCTCGATGGTGTCGCGCCCACCATCGATCCCGATGTCGGCTGGATTGCGCCCACCGCCGTGTTGGTCGGCAAGATCGTCGTTTGTGCCGAAGTCGGTATCTGGTTCGGTGTCGTCGCGCGCGGTGACAATGAACCGATTACCGTGGGTGCACGCACCAATGTGCAGGAAAACGTAGTGTTGCACACCGATATGGGCTTTCCGCTCACCATCGGCGCCGGCTGCACCATCGGGCACAAGGCGATGCTGCATGGCTGTACCATTGGCGACAATACCCTGATCGGCATGGGCGCGAGCGTGCTCAACGGCGCGCGCATCGGCAACAATTGCCTGATAGGGGCGGGGGCGCTCGTTACCGAAGGCAAGGAGATACCCGACGGCTCCCTGGTGATCGGCGCGCCGGGCAGGGTGGTGCGCCAGCTCGACGACGCGGCTATCGAGGGCCTCAGGCGGTCGGCTGCCGGCTATGTCAAGAACGCGCGCCGCTTCGCCATGGGCCTGACGGCAGTACACGGTGCAGGGCGCGACTTCGATCCTGCATAGGGCCATCAAGCATTTGCTTTTTTCACGGTCAGCCGCCAATCTCGTTTTTGACTGTCCGGTTAAAACCGGCGGCAGGGAGGAGCGATGCAGGAGATCATCAAGGCGCTGGAGGAGCGGCGTGAGGCGGCGCGCCTCGGCGGTGGCAATAAACGCATCGAAGCCCAGCATGCCAAGGGCAAGCTGACCGCGCGCGAGCGCCTCGACGTTCTGCTCGATCCCGGCTCGTTTGAAGAATACGACATGTTCGTCACCCACCGGGCGACCGATTTCGGCATCGGCGAGCAGGTTTTCCCCGGCGATGGCGTGGTGACCGGCTGGGATCAACGGCCGCATGGTCTATGTCTTCAGCCAGGACTTCACCGTCTTCGGCGGCTCGCTCAGCGAAACCCATGCGCAAAAGGTCTGCAAGATCATGGACCTCGCCATGCAGAACGGGGCACCAGTGATCGGGCTCAACGACTCGGGTGGCGCGCGCATTCAGGAGGGTGTGGCTTCGCTCGGCGGCTATGCCGAAGTGTTCTGGCGCAACGTGCAGGCGTCGGGGGCAATTCCGCAGATCTCGGTGATCATGGGCCCGTGCGCCGGCGGGGCGGTCTATTCTCCGGCGATGACCGATTTCATCTATATGGTGCGCGATACCAGCTACATGTTCGTCACCGGCCCTGACGTGGTGAAAACCGTCACCAACGAGACGGTGACGCATGAGGAACTGGGCGGGGCCTCGACCCACACGAAAATCTCGTCCGTCGCCGACGCCGCCTTCGAAAACGACATCGAGACGCTGCTGGAGGTGCGGCGCCTCTTCGATTTCCTGCCGCTGAAGGCCGGCGAGAAGCCGCCGCGCATCGAGGTCAACGACCTGCCGGATCGGCGCGAGGATTCGCTCGACACCATCATTCCTGTAAGCGCCAACCAGCCCTACGACATGCGTGAGATCATCGAGAAGGTCGCCGACGAGGGCGATTTCGTCGAGCTGCAGAAGGAGCATGCCGGCAACATCCTCATCGGCTTCATCCGGCTGAACGGCCACACGACCGGCGTCGTCGCCAACCAGCCGCTTGTTTTGGCCGGGTGCCTGGACATCAATGCTTCGAAGAAGGCGGCGCGCTTCATCCGCTTCTGCGATGCGTTCGAAATCCCGATCCTCACCTTTGTCGACGTGCCGGGGTTCCTGCCCGGCACGTCGCAGGAATATGGCGGCATCATCAAGCACGGCGCCAAGCTGCTTTTCGCCTATGCCGAAGCGAGCGTGCCGCTCGTCACCGTCATCACCCGCAAGGCCTATGGCGGCGCCTATGACGTGATGGCGTCAAAGCACATCAGGGCGGACATCAACTACGCCTGGCCGAGCGCCGAGATCGCCGTGATGGGCGCCAAGGGCGCAACGGAAATCCTCTACCGCTCGGAACTTGCCGACAGGGAGAAAATCGCCCAGCGCACGGCCGAATATGAGGCGCGCTTCGCCAACCCGTTCGTTGCCGCCGAGCGCGGTTTCATCGACGACGTGATCATGCCGCACGGGACAAGGCGGCGGGTGATCCGGGCGTTCGAGACGCTACGCGGGAAGCGGGTGCAGGGGCCGGTAAAGAAGCATGGGAATGTGCCGTTGTGAGGGGCGTGAGCATAGCGCAATACCCCCGCCCTTGTTCCCTCCCCACAAGGGGGAGGGAGACCCTCCCTGGCTGCCCTCACAAGCACGTACAAGATGCGAGCGGCTCTTTCGCCTCCCTCCCCCTTGTGGGGAGGGATCGAGGGTGGGGGTACTTATGAGCATCGCACTCGCCCGCAAGCTGCGAAAGCGCATGCCGCCAGCGGAAGCCAGGCTCTGGAACGCCCTGCGTGAGTTGAAGCCGCTCGGGTTTCACTTCCGCCGGCAAGTGCCGCTCGGCCGATACTACGCTGATTTCGCCTGCCATCACGCACTACTGGTGATCGAAGTCGATGGCGACACCCACGGCTCGGATACCGCGATGCAATACGACGCCGAGCGAGACGCTTTCATCCGCGCTGAGGGATATGAGGTCCTCCGTTTTGGCAACCACGACGTGATGCACAATCTCGAAGGCGTGACACACGAGATCTGGCTGACGCTTCAGGATCGTCCACGAGTGTTCGAGCGTGGGCAAGATACCCCCACCCTTGATCCCTCCCCACAAGGGGGAGGGAGACGATGAACATCAGCCTTCGTGCGCATTGTGATTCCGCAAAGTCGCGGTTCCTGCGTCTCCCTCCCCCTTGTGGGGAGGGACGGCGCGCAGCGCCAAGGGTGGGGGTGTGCCCCACGCGCGAAAGCTTCAAACGAGAAAAGAACACCTGACAATGTTCTCCACCCTCCTCATCGCCAATCGCGGCGAGATTGCGTGCCGGATCATCCGCACTGCGCGGCGGATGGGGATACGCACTATTGCTGTCTATTCCGATGCCGACCGCGATGCGCTGCATGTGAAGCTCGCCGACGAAGCTGTGCATATCGGGCCTTCGCCGGCGCGCGAGTCCTATCTCTCGATCGAGAAGATCATTGCTGCATGCAGGCAGACGGGGGCGCAGGCGGTGCACCCCGGTTATGGCTTTCTCTCCGAGAACCCGAAATTCGCCGAGGCGCTGGCGGCGAGGGGTATCGTCTTTGTCGGGCCGCCGGTGAAGGCCATCGAGGCGATGGGGGACAAGATTACCTCGAAAGGAATAGCCGCCGAGGCGGGGGTTTCGACGGTGCCCGGGCATATGGGGCTGATCGGCGATGCCGAGGAGGCGGTGAAAATCGCAGGGGCCATCGGCTATCCGGTGATGATCAAGGCTTCGGCCGGCGGTGGCGGCAAGGGGATGCGGATCGCCTGGGATGCGGATCAGGTCCGCGAGGGGTTCGAGCGGTCGAAATCGGAGGCGGCGTCCTCGTTTGGCGATGATCGCGTCTTCATTGAGAAGTTCGTCACCGAGCCGCGCCACATCGAGATTCAGGTGCTGGCCGACCGCCACGGCAATGCCATCTATCTCGGCGAACGCGAATGCTCGATCCAGCGGCGCAACCAGAAGGTGATCGAGGAGGCGCCTTCGCCGTTTCTCGATCAGGCGATGCGGAGGGCGATGGGCGAGCAAGCGGTGGCGCTGGCAAAAGCGGTCGGCTACGAGAGCGCCGGAACGGTCGAGTTCATCGTCGATGCCGAGAAGAATTTCTACTTTCTCGAGATGAACACGCGGTTGCAGGTCGAGCATCCGGTGACCGAGCTTGTTACCGGGCTGGATCTCGTCGAGCTGATGCTGCGGATCGCGGCCGGCGAGCGGTTGCCATTGGTGCAGGACGATGTGCGGCGCAATGGCTGGGCGATCGAGAGCCGGATTTATGCCGAGGACCCCTACCGCAATTTCCTACCCTCGACCGGGCGGCTGAAGCGCTATCGCCCGCCTGCCGAGGAGACGGCCCCCGAGCGCGTGCTGCGCAACGATACCGGCGTTTATGAGGGCGGCGAGATATCGACGTTCTATGACCCGATGATCGCCAAGCTCTGTACCTGGGCACCGACGCGGACCCAAGCAATTGAGGCGATGAGCGAAGCCCTTGACCGTTTCGAAATCGAGGGCGTCGGCCATAACCTCCCATTCCTCGCCACGGTGATGGAGCAGGACCGCTTCCGTGAGGGGCGGCTGACGACCGGCTATATTGCCGAGGAATTCCCGGAGGGCTTTGCCGGCGCGACCTTGCCCAAGGGTCGGCATATCGAGGTGATCGCGGCCGTGGCTATGGCCGGCCTGGTGGTCGCTGAACGCAAAGGACTGGTCGAGCGCTCCGATATAGCTGGCGTCGCGGAGGTCTTTGCCAAGCTCTGCGTCGTCATCGGCGGGGAGGTCACTGAAGTGCGGGTGGCACGGCTCGATCCTGGCGCGCATTGGCAGGTCAATATCCGCGGCGAATTGCACGAGGCGACAGGATTCGATTGGGCGCCTGGCAAACGGCTCGCTGCAATCCATTGGCGCGACGGGGCACCGGCGGCGCTCAAGCTCGATGCGACGACGTCGGGCTTTCGCGTGCGGTATCGCGGGGCGGACCTCACCGCCATGGTAGTGCCGCCGCACGTCGCGGCGCTCTTGCGGCATATGCCGGTCAAGGCTCCGCCGGATCTTTCCAAGCTGCTGCTCTGCCCGATGCCGGGGCAGGTGGTGCGCCTCGACGTGAAAGAGGGCGATGTGGTGGAGGCGGGGCAGGCGCTCGCCGTCGTCGAGGCAATGAAGATGGAAAACGTGCTGCGTGCGGAAAGACGTGCCAAGGTGGCGCGGGTGCACGTGGCACCGGGGGCGGTACTGGCGGTGGACGAGGTGATGATGGAGTTCGAGGGGGTGTGATGATGGTACTTGGTGCCTCGGTGAACTACCCCCTCCCCAACCCTCCCCGCAAGGGGGAGGGTGTCACATTGGGGCTGTGGCAGAATACTGCTTGCATCCACCAGCCCGGCACCTCTCCTCTTGCGGGGGAGGTTGGGAGGGGGGTGTGCGTCGGCACCACGGGATATTGGAGATGACCACCAAACCCGCCACCTTCGCCGACTGGGCGGCGCTCGCCGAACGTGAGTTGAAGGGCGCATCCCCCGACTCTCTCACCCGCGACTATGGCGGCCTCGGAATCAAACCCGCCTACTTCCCCGAAGACCTGCCCGAATCCGCCGTTACCGCCTTACCCGGTGCCGAGCCGTTCACCCGTGGCGTGCGCGCGACCATGTATGCCAACCGGGCGTGGACCATTCGCCAATATGCCGGCTTCTCGACGGCGCGCGAGACCAATGCTTTCTACCGGCAGGCGCTCGCGAACGGGCAGCGTGGCCTTTCGGTTGCCTTCGATCTTGCTACGCATCGCGGCTATGACAGCGATCATGAGCGGGTTGCCGGCGATGTCGGAAAAGCGGGAGTGGCGATCGATACGGTCGAGGACATGAAGGTGCTGTTCGACGGCATCCCGCTCGACAAGATGTCGGTATCGATGACCATGAATGGCGCGGTAATCCCGGTGATGGCGATGTTCATCGTTGCCGCAGAGGAGCAGGGGGTAGAGCCGCACCAGCTCGAAGGGACCATCCAGAACGATATTCTCAAGGAGTTCATGGTCCGCAACACCTATATCTATCCGCCCGAGCCTTCGATGCGGATCGTGGGCGATGTGATCGCCTATACCGCAAAGCACAGTCCCAGGTTCAACTCGGTGTCGATCTCGGGCTATCACATGCATGAGGCTGGAGCGACGGCGGTGCAGGAGTTGGCCTTCACGCTTGCCGACGGCATCGAATATGTGCGCTCCGCCAAGGCACGCGGACTCGACATCGATGCGTTTGCCGGGCGCCTCTCCTTCTTTTTTGGCATCGGCATGAACCTTTTCCTCGAGGCGGCGAAGCTGCGGGCGGCGCGCACGCTCTGGAGCGAGATCATGACCGGACTGGGTGCGCGCGATCCGCGCTCGAAAATGCTGCGCACCCATTGCCAGACCTCGGGCGTGTCGTTGACCGAGCAGGACCCGCACAACAACATCATCCGCACCACGATCGAAGCGCTGGCTTCAGTGCTCGGCGGCACGCAATCGCTGCACACCAATTCGTTCGACGAGGCCATCGCGCTGCCGAGCGATTTCGCGGCGCGCCTGGCGCGCAACACCCAGCTCATCCTGCAGCATGAATCGCATGCAGCCGACGTCGTCGATCCGCTCGGCGGCTCCTATTATGTCGAGGCGCTGACGGCGGGGCTGGTGGAGAAGGCGCGTGCGCTGATCGGCGAGATCGAAGCCGAAGGCGGCATGACCCGGGCGGTGCAGGCCGGCGGGCCAAAGCTTGCCATCGAGGAAGCCGCTGCCATCCGCCAGGCGCGCATCGATCGTGGTGAGGAAGTGATCGTGGGCGTCAACCGTTACCGCGCCGATGCCGAAGCGCCGGTCGAACCGCGGGTGATCGACAATGCCCGCGTGCGCGAAGAACAGGCCGCGCGCATTGCGCAGGTGCGACGTACACGCGACGAGGCGCGGTGCCAGTCGATGCTCTCGGCGCTGCGCGAATATGCCTCCAAGGACGAAGGGAACCTGTTGCAAGCAGCCATAGAAGCCGCGCGCGCCCGTGCAACCCTGGGTGAGATCAGTCAGGCGCTGGAAGATGTGTTCGGGCGCTATACCGCCACGACCCGCGTGCTATCGGGCGTTTATGGCGCCAGCTATGCCGATGATGCCGAATACGCCGAAATCTCGCGGCGCATTGGCGCGTTCAGCGCCACGCGCGGACGCGCCCCTTCGATACTCATCGCCAAGATGGGGCAGGACGGGCATGATCGCGGGGCAAAGGTCATTGCTACTGCGTTTGCCGATCTCGGCTTCGAGGTGCATCTGGGCGCCCTCTTTGAGACGGCGCCGGAAGTCGCGGCGCATGTGGAGGACCTCAAGGTCGATGCCGTGGGTGTCTCCTCGCTCGCCGCCGGCCACCGCACGCTCGTTCCGGAACTGATCGATGCGTTGCGCCATCGCGGACTCGGCGAGGTGATGGTCATCGTCGGTGGGGTGATACCCAGCCAGGACTATGATTTCCTGCGCGATTGCGGCGTTACCGGAATCTTCGGACCTGGCACCAATGTGCTCGAAGCGGCATTCTCGGTGCTCAACCAGATCGAGGGGCGTCTGGGCAATCGATGATTGGTCGTCTCAACCATGTCGCCATCGCCGTGCCGGACCTTGCCGCCGCCACCGCCAGATACCGCGATCTGCTGGGGGCCCGGGTCGGTGGCGCGCAGCGGTTGCCCGAACATGGGGTC
>Ga0180220_1000995_pt1 | contig 24136 bp, 20 predicted proteins | sample eDN5th37CBELigBY_FD_151335 | JGI IMG/M metagenome (GOLD analysis project Ga0180220, IMG submission 151335) | Enriched backyard soil microbial communities from Emeryville, California, USA - eDNA 5th pass 37_C BE-Lig BY (version 2) (version 2) | ecosystem: Environmental > Terrestrial > Soil >...
CGCGCCGATAGAGCCCGCCAGTCCGCCGCCCCCGCCTATGGATTGCAGCAGGACGCCATCGGCATCGCCGCCCTGGGTTCGAATCGCCCCATCAATGTCGGCCTTGACGTAGCCCCCCTTGCCGCCCGAGCCGCCGGCCTGGCCCACGCCCAGCGTCAGTTTCCCGCCGAATCCTTCGATCGAGGCACCCATGCTCATGGTGCCGCCCTGCGATGTTCCGCCACCGCCGCCTATGGACTGCGCCAGGATGCCGCGCGATCCCGAGCCCAAAGTGTGTATCGTATATGTCGGCCCCAAATAGACATCGACCTCTCCGCCATTGCCGCCACCGCCACCCAGCCCGCCCAAGCCGATGTTCAAGTCGACCTCGACCATGCCTCCGGCCGAATAGGAGTTGCTGCTGCCGACGCCGCCGTTGCCGCCGCCACCGCCTACGGATTGGGCCAGCACGCCATTGGCGAAATCACCGTAAGTACGTATGGTTGATTGGGGCGCCAGGACGCTTGATTCATCATCCAGGTTCAGCGGCAAGTCGATGTTGGACGGCAAATCAACATACTGCGTGCTGTCCGTTCCCAAGTGCACCAGCACCTTGCCGCCGTGCGAGGCGTTGCCCGCGCTGCCACCCAGCGCCATGCCGATCTTGCCCGAAATGGAATCACCGTAGCTGATACCCGTCGACAATACGGAGGCGTCGCCGCCGTTGCCGCCGCCACCGCCAATGGACTGGGCCACCGCGGCATGGGAGCCGTCGCCCAGCGTCGTCACCGACGTGCCTTCGAGCAATGAAATCTCGGTCACGCATGAAGCATCACCCGACGCGCAGGCGTGCCCGCCGTCTCCGCCCTGGCCGCCCACTGCCGTCTGGAAGCTGAAAGAGATGGGAGGCGTTTCCGCTCCGGTAGGTACGGCAATGACCAGGTTGCTGGCGCTTGCGCTTCCGCCATTGCCCCCGCCTCCGCCTATGCTTTGCGCCAGGATGCCAAACGAATCATTGGGCGCATAGGTACCGGCATCCGCCGTCTTGTAGTCCATGCCCGTGGCAATTTGCGAGCGGTTCAGCACCACCCGCGACTTGGCCCCCGATCCGCCGGCACCGCCGCTGCCGCCCAGCACCACGGCGGAACTCAGGCCGACGCTCGCGTCGAAGCGGGACGCGTCGCCCCCATTTCCCCCGCCTCCGCCAATGGATTGGGCCAGTATGCCCGTTGCATGCGAGCCGCCGGTGCGAATGTTCAAGTCGGTATAGTGGATTGCAGTGCCATCGGTACCCGCATGCCCGCCTTTTGCACCGCTGCCACCAAGCTGCAGCGATACGAGCGACTCAAGCGTAGCGCTGGTTGCGCTGCCGCCGTTGCCGCCCCCGCCGCCAATGTTCTGGGCAACAATGCCCGGCGAATAATCGCCGTGCGTAGTCAGGTACATGGGACCGGGGGAAGCTTCCCCGCAGGCACCCGCATTGCCCAGGCACAGTGACCCGCCGTTGCCGCCGCCGGACCCACTGCCGCCAATGGCAAGCGACGCGCCGACCGACGCGGTGAAGGTGTCCCCGCCATTGCCGCCGCCCCCGCCGATGGATTGCGCCAGCACGCCCGGACTGAACCGGCCCGATGTCGAAATGGTGCCGAGGTCTTGCAGCACGACACGTCCGCCTTCGCCACCCGCGGCGCCTTCGCCGCCCACGCCGATAATGCCCGTGCTGTCGCCGCCGCTTCCACCGCCGCCGCCGATGGATTGCGCCATGATGCCTATCGAGGCGTCGCCGGCCGTTTGAATTTTGCCGCCCCGATTGCCGACGGTGACGCTTCCGCCTTTCGAGCCGGTCGTGCCTTCGGCACTGCCGCCGACGCTGAGCGCACCGATAGCACTACCCGATGCGCCGCCCCCGCCGCCTATAGACTGGGCCAGCACACCGTGCGCTGCATAGCCGGCGGTTGAAACATCGCCCGACTGATGCACGCTGACACCGCCCGCCGTACCGCCGCCCGCGCCGTCGCCGCCCAGGGCCACGACGCCGCTGACATCGACTCCTCCCGCGCCGCCGCTGCCCGCAATGGATTGGGCCAGCACGCCGTGGGCATGGTCACCGCCTGTCTCGATCGAGCCGCCGGCGTCCACGATGACGTTTCCGGCATCGCCGCCGCTGCCGCCGTTGCCCGCCTGGCCGGCCAGCACCGAGACGAAGGTACCGCCGGTGCCGCCGCCCCCGCCTATGGACTGCGCCATGATGCCCGTCGAAAAATGGCCCGTGGTGTCTATGGAGCTGCCGCCGTCGGTGGCCACCTCAACGTTGCTGGCGCTTCCGCCAAGGCCCGCGCCGCCCCCTTGGCCCGCCAACGCCGCGCCGTTGCCACCGTCGCCGCCCTGGCCTCCGAGGCTCTGCGCCAGGATGCCATACAGGGTATTGCCTCGGGTCGAGATACGGGAGTTCTCACCTTGCAAATGCACGGAAACGTAGTTGCCGATACCGCCCCGGCCCCCGGTGCTTTCCTGTGGGGGGCCCTCGCCGCCCTTGCCGCCCCGGCTCAAGGCGGCAATGCCCGCCCCCTCGCCCGTGAACGTGCCGCTCAGATCCACCGAGATGGCGCTGCTGGACGAAACCCCGACTGCGCCGCCGAAGCCGCCACGACCTCCGGGGTTGCTGTCATCGTTGGACTTGCGGCCGTCTCCGGCGCCACTGATGGCATGAATGCCATAGACATCCGTGCCGTCCTGCGCGGTCCGGGCAATATCGATGTCGCCTGTATTGGTGACAACGACCTGACCGGTGTCGCCCGCGCCGCCATTGTCGGTGCCGCCCATGCCGCCATAAGACTCGGCATGAATGCCCGCGCCCCGGGCATAGCCGGTAAGCCGGCTTGCACTGCTGCCCAGCGAAATCGAACCGCTGTTCGTCAGCTCGATCGCGCCGCCGTCGCCGCCTGCGCCGCCCACCTGGTCGCCCACGACCCCATCGTTCTGGTCTCCGCCCGTTCCGCCGCCGCTTACCGCGCTGATGCCGAACATGGGTACATTGCTTCGGGTGCTGCCCGACATCTTGTAAGGCTGCACCGTGCCGCTGATGGACAAATTGCCGCCGTTGGTAATGGTCAGCGTCTGGCCTTCCCCGCCGGCGCCCCCGCTGGACTTGTAGTTGTCGTTGTAGTCGTCGCCATTGCCGCCGATGGACGTCACGGCGATCAGGCTTTGAAAGTAGCCTGCGTTCGCCGTGCCCTCCAGCGCAATGCTGCCTCGATTCGAAAGGCTTATTGTCCCGCCCTTGCCCCCGGCGCCTTCGTCAACCCCTTTGCCGCCACGGCTGTACAGCATGAGCACCCCGGGCACATTGCCGGTTACCGGGTAGCTTAAACTGTTGCTGGCGTCGGCCGTCAGGGCTCCGGTCTCATTGTAGATAAAGCTTTCGCCGTCCTTGCCTTTCTTTTCGCTCGAGCTTCCGTCCTTGCCATCGGCGCCCTGGCACACTTGGTAAGCCAAGTGTGCGTCACCGCTCGTATTGCAGCTTGCGTGTGCGCTGTTGGCCGATGTCGCGGCATACACGCCCAGGGCCGATATCACGGCCAGGCGCAAAATGTGTGGCCGGGGAAGTGCAACCGTTCCAGTGCGATGGTCAGTATGTGCTTTCATGATCGACAGGCTTCTTTTGCTTGGCCTGCCGCTTGCGAACCGCGCACACCGTGTGCGGGCTCCGGACGCCTTTCCGGTAAACGGGGCGCACGGCGACAGGCAATGTGGAGAATTCCCGTGCAGTCTGCCGCCCTACTTTTTATGAAACAAGATTTTTTCGATGAAACGGGCTATTTCTTCGATGAAATGACATCGAAAGGCAGCGTGCGTCAAAGCAGTACGTTCGCACCTCAACGCGATATCATGGCTTGTCCCGAAGAGAGAGCTCATGACCCGAATCAATTGCGTGCCCGTGCAGGAACTGAGTGGACCGCATCTGGTTGCGGAGTATCGCGAATTGCCCAGAGTGTTCGCGCTGGCCCGGAAAGCCGCAGCACGCGGGCCATTCACGCAGCCCGATGCCTACACACTCGGCAAAGGCCATCTGCTGTTTTTCTATACCCGGCTGGCCTACCTGGCCAGGCGGCATGCAGACTTGGTCAGGGAGATGAAGCGTCGAGGCTACAAGCCTTCATTTCAGGGAGTCGAGCGCCATCAGTTCCCCGATATACCGGACGCCTTTTGGAAGGACTGGGAGCCGTCAAAGGATGCGATAGAGTTGAATCGACGGCGTATCGCCGAACGGACAAAGACGGAGGCCTTGCCGCCGCGCGACAGCTTTCAATCGGCCATGAAGGGGTCATGAAGCCGATATCAGCGGATGGAGATCGTGATTGCCAGCGGCAATACCGTAAGCGAGGCGGTAGCCCGCAAGTACGGGGCGCAGCTTGAATGCCTTGCGCTAAATCGCCTGCTGCTGCATGGGAGCCGTGCCCGCCTTGGTCTTTCAATCGTTCCGTAGGCCTACGCGGCAATGGCCCGGGCGAGCTTCTGAATGGAGAGCGGCGCGCAGCCCTCGGCATCGTTGCTGATAGTCACGTAGGCCGGCTGTCCCGTGCCCGTGATGCCGCGGATGGTGCGCGCAAGCACGGCGCACGTGTGCGGATCTTCGCTGAGTATGGCATTGAACGGAGCGTGCTTCCGCTGCGCGTCGGCGTAGCCGTAGGCGCCGAAGATGCGATTCAGGTTCCATCGGCATACCAGCGGGCCCGGCCATAGCGCGCGCAGCATGGGCAGCTGCGCCTCGATCGGCGGCATCTTGCCATGCAAGCCCAGGCAGAAGGTGGCGCCATGCGCCTTGAGTGTGTCGACCAGCGCCTGGCACAGTAGTTCGGGATCACGGACTTCCACCGCGACGATCACGGCGGCGTGCGCGGACAAGGCTTGCCGGACGGCCGCCAGCATGCGGCCCAGCTTGTCCAGCAGCGACGCGGGGTGGCTGAGCAAGCCCCAGGGCAGCGGGCTCAGTTGAAATACGAGAACGCCGAGCTTGGCGCCCAAGCCTTCGAGCGTCGGCTGCACAAAGTGTTCGATGGCCAGTTGCGGATCGAGAAAGTCCGGATTGGGCTCGCGCGCCTTGCCTTCGTCGCCGCGCACCTGGGCGTCGGTGATGCTGGCCGGACATTTGACGACGAAACGGAAGTCGTCATCGACCTGGCCCGCATAAGCGGCATATTGGCTTGCCGTCAGCGGGCGCCAGAAAGTGCGGTCCACGCAGACCGTGCGCAGCAGCGGGTGCCGATGGTAGGCCTCGAGGCCGTTCTTGGACAGCGTGCTGGAATCGTAGACACCATCCCAGACTAGGTCCTCCCAGCCCGGATAGGACCAGGTAGAGACGCCAAAACGCAATTGGGCTGGAAGCTGCTGCGCCAGTTCGCGCCAAGCTTCCCCGGCGGGGGCAGGACGCACCTTGGCCATGTTCGGGCGTGCAACGGATGCCGGTTTAGCACGAGATACCTTGCCGGCCATGGGTTTGGCCGAAGGCTGGGGGACGGCATCTCCAAAAAGATCGTCTTGCATGCTTGCCATACTAGCATTGAGACAATGCATAACTATGCAAATGCCGGTATCAGGCGCGGAACTGACCCAGCTCTTTCTCGACCATCGCCTCAGCCTTAGCATGCAGCGCCCAGAAGTCGGGCACGGCTTCACCCTTGACGCGCTTCTCGAGTACGGCAAGGTGCGCATGCCAGCCGCCGCCGAAATTGACGGCATCGTCGCGGCCCCGCAAACCCGTGTGGGTCAACACCAGCAGGGTTTTGTCGCCTTGCGCGCTCAATGCAAAAGTGGCTTCACCGCCATCGCCGCCATCCCAGGTAAATGCAAGGAGGTGCGGCGGTTCATACCGCGTGATGCGTTCTTTCCAGCTATTGCCGATGTAGGGCCGGTATTTTTCCGGCGTGGGCACATTCTCGTCGGACAGATTGTCGTGGTCCATCTTCAGGCCCAAACTGCCGCCGACCTTCAGTTCGGACGGCCCGGCCATGAACCACCGCGCGCGCAGTTCGGGATCGACCAGGTATTGCCAAACCTTTTCCAGCGGGGCATCGAGCAAGCGCTCGAAGCGCAACGTATCGGGTGTAATCCTGTCTGTCATCTAGGTTCTCCCTTCATTCGGGGGTCTTCCTTCAGCACGGTTTCCAGCGCGTCGAGTCGAACAGTCCAGAATCGTTCCCATTGCCTGAGCCAGTCGCTGGCGTCCTGCAACCGTTGGACGTTGAGCCGGCACAATTGCCGCCGCCCGACCTTGCGCCGCTCGATCAGGCCGGCGCGTGCAAGCACCGCAACATGCTTGGCGGCGCCTGCGAAGCTCATCCTGTGAGGCGCGGCAAGTTCGCCGACCGACTTTTCGCCCAGCATCAGATCGGCCAGCATCGCGCGCCGAGTGGAATCGGCAAGAGCAGTGAACGTCGCGTCGAGTCGTCCTTCAACCATGTGGTTTAGTATCCGCTGCACTCGCGCTATTGTCAACCATTCCGATCGCGACGAATCCGATGCTCACATCCCTGCTCAATGCGGTAGTCAAAGCCCACCGATGGACAAGGATTCTAAGTCGATGGTCTGAGGGCCCTGCGCGTTCAAGGACTTTTCGGGCGCTGCCGCGATGGCGATTCATTGGCCCCAAGCGGCGCCGCCAGGCCGGGCATGAAGCGCCAGGCGATCAGCCACCCCAGCGCCTGCACTGCGATCAGCGTGGCCACGGTAGCGTGCCATCCCCCCAGCGTATAGGCGATACCGCCGCCCCAGGCGCCCGCGAAACCGCCGCAGTAGTACGCCCCATAGTACAAGCCGCTGGCCAGAGAGCGGCCACTTGTCACCCGATGGGCGATGAAGCTCATCGTGGCGGACTGGGTCACGAACACACCGCAGGCCGCCACGGCCAGCGCCAGCACGATCATCCAGGCCGGCGTCGCCAGCGTGCCCAGCACGCCCAATGCCGACACGATCACGGCCGCCAGCACCGTGCGGCGTGCACCAATGCGCGGGATCACCTGCCCCGCCAGCGGCGTGACCACCACTCCCAGCAGGTAGACGCTGAAGATATTGGCGAGATGGCCTGAATTGAAATGATAGGGCTCCGCCGCCAGGCGCAGGTTGATGAAGGTGAACAGTCCGACCAGCGCAAACAGCACCGTGAAGCCCAGCGAGCAGGCCACGTGCAGGGCCGGGTTACGCACCAGACGGCCCAGCGTCGCCAGGCTGTCGGCAACCCGCTTATTGGCCACAAAATGACGCGAGGGCGGCAGGCCGCGCCACACCAGCCAGGCGCCCACCAGATTGATCACCGCCATCACGCCAAAGGCCGTGCGCCAGGAGATGAACTCGGCCAGGTGTCCCATCAGGAAGCGGCCCATGAACCCGCCCAGCACAGAGCCGGTCACATATCCCGTGATCAGCCGCACCATCGCGGCGCCACGGAATTCTTCGCCGACATAGGCGATGGCCACCACCGACACGCCCGGCACGGCCAAGCCCTGCAGGAACCGCAGCACCAGCAGCCCGTGCACCGACTGCACTTGCGTCATCAATGCGGTGGGTATGGCCAGCGCAAATACCGACAGGACGATCAACCATTTGCGCCCCAAAGCGTCGGACAGCATTCCGATGAAGGGCGAGATCAGCGCCACCGCCAGCACCGTCATCCCCACGGCGTTGCCGACCTCCACCACGGAAGCGTTCAGGTCGCGCTGCAATTCGGGCAGGATCGACTGCACCGAATAGACCTGGATGAAGGCAAACACGCCCAATAGCGCCACTGTCAGCAACAGGGGCACGCTCAAGCGATAAAAATCGTCGGAATCAGGAGAAGAAGGCATAAATGCAGATCACCGCACTGCATGCGGTGATCTATGAAGATGGCGCGGCAGCATGCTCTAGATCTTAGATCATTGATGACAAATTTATAGCACTTTTTCTTCCCTTCACCAGGCGCCATACTGTGCTTATCGAAGTTATCAACCATTCTGCACGGGAGGAATGTGATGAAACAGATACAGCCGGACATCTGGGAAACCGAAGTCGAAAACCCTGCCGCGGGCCTCTATACCCATGCCTATCTGCTGCTGCGCGACGATGGCAATGTCCTGTTCTACAACACGGGCCGCATCGATGAGATCGAGCGTATGGCTGCGCTTGGCGGTGTGGCCCGCCAGTATCTCAGCCATCGCGACGAAGCGGGAGAATCTCTGAACACGGTGGCGGAGCGCTTCGGCGCCGACCTCGGCGGGCATGTCCGCGAACTGGAGGAATTCTCCCGATTCCGCCGTCCGACCATCCTCTTCGAGCGGCGCGAAACGCACCTGGGCAACATCGAGGTCATCCCGACGCCCGGACACAGCCCCGGAAGCACCTGCTTCTACGTGAGCCCGCCCCACGGCAAGCGCTATCTGTTCACCGGGGATACCTTGTGGTTCAGCGGGAACAAGGTGCTGGAGGCGGCCTTCCTCGGCAATAGCGATTTCAATGCCTATGCGAAAAGCCTGGAAACGCTGCGGACGCTGGAGCCCGATTTCGTGATTTCCAGCGCCACCGGAGGACATGGCGGATACAGCGACATTGCGCCGGGCGAGTGGCCGGGCCTTGTCGATCATGCGCTGGAACGCTTGATGGCCAGGCAGAGCAACATTGGCGGCTGAGCTACAAAAGGCCCAGACCGAAGCCTGGGCCTTGCTTGGATTCTGGAGCGAGCGATGGGAATCGAACCCACGACGAAAGCTTGGGAAGCTTTAGTTTTACCATTAAACTACGCTCGCATCGGCTGATGCGCGAGGAAAAGAATTGTATGCCTGTTTCCCGCCCCCGCGCAAACGGCCCGGGCGTCGTCCAGGCCGCCAAATGGCTACAATTCATCCTATGAATTCCAAGCCCTCCTCCCCCACCGACACCCCACCCAGCCACGGCCCGCAAGGCGAGACCACGCCGCCGCATGCCGATTTCGGCCATATCCGCAGCTTCGTGCATCGGCGCAGCCACATCACGGCCGGCCAGCAAGAGGCGCTGGATCTGCTCATGCCCAAGTGGGCCGTGTCCTACCGCGCCGCGCCGCTGAAGTTCGAACAGGTGTTCGGCCGCGAAGCGCCCACGGTGCTGGAGATCGGCTTCGGCATGGGCGAAACCACCGAGAAAATCGCGCTGGCGCGGCCCGGCGATAACTTCCTGGGCGTCGAGGTGTTCAATTCGGGCGTGGGCGCCCTGCTCAAGCGCATCGAGGCCTCGCAGCTGCAGAATGTGCGCATCATCCAGCATGATGCGGTCGAGGTGGTGCGGGACATGATTGCGCCCGATTCGCTGGCCGGGGTGCACATTTATTTTCCCGATCCGTGGCCCAAGAAGCGCCACCACAAGCGCCGGCTGGTGCAGCCGGCCTTCGTGCAGCTGCTGGCCAGCCGTCTGGCGCCGGGCGGCTACATCCATTGCGCGACGGACTGGGAGCACTATGCCCACCAGATGCTCGACGTGTTGAGCGCCGAGCCGCTGCTGGAGAACACCAGCGATGGCTTTGCGCCCCGCCCCGATTTCCGTCCGCTCACAAAGTTCGAGAATCGCGGACTGCGGCTGGGCCACGGCGTGTGGGACCTGATCTTCAAGCGCAAGGGCTGAGATGTATCCGCCTATAGAACCCTATCGCCACGGGCTGCTGGACACCGGCGACGGCCATCAGATCTATTGGGAGCTTTGCGGCAACCCTCAAGGCAAGCCGGCGGTCTTCCTACATGGCGGGCCGGGCAGCGGCTGCTCGCCCACCCACCGCCGCCTGTTCGACCCGTCGCGCTACAAAGTGCTGCTGTTCGACCAGCGCGGTTGCGGCCGTTCGCTGCCGCACGCCAGCCTGGACAACAACACGACCTGGCATCTGGTGGCCGACATCGAGCGCCTGCGCACCGAGATACTGCAGGCCGAGCAGGCCTTGGTCTTTGGCGGCTCGTGGGGTTCGACGCTGGCGCTGGCCTATGCGCAAGCGCATCCGCAGCGCGTCAGCGCGCTGATCGTGCGCGGCATCTTCACCGTCAGGCGCGAAGAGCTGCTCTGGTTCTACCAAGAGGGCGCATCATGGCTGTTTCCCGACGTCTGGGAGCGCTATCTGGCGCCGATTCCGCCCGAAGAGCGCCACGATCTGATGGCGGCCTACCGCAAGCGGCTGACCTCGCCCGACCCCGAGGTTCAGCTGCAGGCGGCCCACGCATGGAGCCAATGGGAAGACCACACCATCACGCTGCTGCCCAGCCCCGCCCACAGCCAGTCGCATAGCGACGACCGCTCGGCGCTGGCGTTTGCCCGCATCGAAAACCACTATTTCGTGAACCAGGGCTTCATGGAAGAAGGCCGGCTGCTGCGGGACGCGCACAGGCTGCACGGCATTCCGGGAGTGATCGTGCAGGGCCGCTACGATGCCTGCACGCCCATGCGCACGGCCTGGGAGCTGCACCGCGCCTGGCCCCAGGCGGAGTTCCATGTGGTGGACGACGCCGGCCATGCTTTCGACGAGCCCGGCATACTGGCTCAACTGCTCGCCGCCACCGACAAGTTCGCCCGGTGAAAAATCGCCGGCCGTCCCCATCTATATATATTGAACATCCATTCGTGCCGCGAGGCCGTTGATTCCGGAGGACTCCATGAACATCACTCTGAACGGCAAGCCCCACGCGCTGAACCAGGACCGCAGCGTGGCCGACCTGGTGCGCAGCCTGGGCTATGAGGGCAAGCGCATTGCAGTGGAACGCAATGGCGACATCGTTCCCAAGAGCCAGCACGCGCACACGGCGCTGGCCAATGACGACGTCGTAGAAATCGTCGTCGCCGTGGGCGGCGGCTAAAAGGACTCAAGCGATGAAAAACGGCCGACAAAAGTCGGCCGTGAAAGACAAAGACGGGCCAGGCACTTAGCGTCGAAAACCGCCAAAACCGCCACCACCGCCGCCGCCCAAGCCTTTCAGCCCGCCCATGGCGCGCATCATCTTGGCCATGCCGCCCTTTTTCATCTGCTTCATCATGCCCTGCATCTGCTCGAACTGAGACAGCAGGCGATTGACCTCCTGCACCGGCACGCCGGCGCCCGCGGCGATGCGCCGCTTGCGCGACGCCTTCAGCAGCTCGGGCTTGGCGCGCTCGGCGGGCGTCATGGAATTGAGTATGCCCTCGGTGCGGCGCAGCTGTTTCTCGGCCTGGCCGCCCTGCAATTGCGAGGCCGCCTGGGCAAACTGGGCCGGCAGCTTCTCGAGCATGGAACCCATGTCGCCCATTTTCTTGACCTGCTGAAGCTGCTCGCGGAAATCGTTGAGATCGAAGCGGTTGCCCGACTTGATCTTGGTGGCCAGCTTCTGGGCCTCGGCGATGTCGATGTTTTTCTGCGCCTGCTCCACCAGGGAGACGATGTCGCCCATGCCCAGCACGCGCTGGGCCATGCGTTCGGGATGGAAGGGCTCCAGGCCGTCGAGCTTCTCGGACATGCCCACGAACTTCAGGGGCTTGCCCGTCACGTGCCGCACCGACAGGGCCGCGCCGCCGCGGGCGTCGCCGTCCAGCTTGGTGAGCACCACGCCGGTCAGCGGCAGGGCGTCGGCAAAAGCCTTGGCCGTGTTGACAGCATCCTGGCCCTGCATGGCATCGACCACGAACAGCGTCTCGATGGGGCGCAGCAGATCGTGCAAGGCGCGGATCTCGCGCATCATGGCTTCGTCTATGCCCAGGCGGCCGGCCGTATCGACGATGAGCACGTCGTAGTGATGGCGCTTGGCATGGTCGAGCGCGCCCGTGGCAATGGCTTCGGGCTTCTGCGAGGGGTCGGACGGCAGGAAATCGACATGGGCCTGGGCGGCCACGGTCTTCAACTGCTCGATGGCGGCCGGGCGGTAGATGTCGGCGCTGACCACCAGCACTTTCTTCTTGCCGGACTTGCGGCCCTGCTGCACGTGGCCGCCCTCGACCAGCCACTTGGCCAGCTTGCCGGTGGTGGTGGTTTTACCCGCCCCCTGCAGGCCGGCCATCAGAATCACCGCAGGCGGCTGGGTGGCCAGCGAGAGCTCGCCCGCCTCGGCGCCCAGGTCGCCGCCCATGAGGGCCGTGAGCTCTTTGTGCACCTCCCCGACCAGGGCCTGGCCGGGGTTGAGGCTGCCGACCACATCCTGGCCCAACGCCTTTTCCTTGACGCGGGCGATGAAGTCGCGCACCACGGGCAGCGCCACGTCGGCTTCCAATAGGGCCATGCGCACTTCGCGCAGCATTTCTTGCGTGTTGGCCTCGGTAAGGCGCGCCTCGCCGCGTATGGTCTTGACGACGCGGGACATGCGCTGGGTCAGGTTTTCGAGCATGGCAATCTTTCGCTTAAACTAGCTGGTCGAAATAACCGAAATAAGAAACGGTTACGCTAACGCACTAAAATACGGGGGCAACCTGGCATTATGCCTCAACGCCCCTTCGGGATTTAACGGATCTATGTCTGCTGGCATTGTATTTCACTCGCTCGCCGCGCTGGCTTATGGCCTGTTGGCCGTCTCGCTGTGGCAGCCGCTGAAGGGCGGAGATCCGCAGACCAAGGTGGGCAGCGTGCGGCGCAGCTGCCTGCTGGGCGCCATCGTGCTGCACGGCGCGGGGTTGTACATGGCCATTTTGCAAAGCGCCAGCCATCTGTACCTGGGCTGGGCCCTGGCCCTGTCGGCCGCACTGTGGCTGGGCATGATCGTATTCTGGCTCGAGAGCCTGGTCATGCGCATAGATGGGCTATTGCTGATTTTACTCCCGGCCGCGGCCCTCGTCAGCGCCGTGGCCGCTGTGTTTCACCACGGCCATCTGGTTAGCAACGCAGCCGACGAATGGCTGCGCATCCACCTGCTGATCGCCCTTACCGCGTATGGCCTGACCACCGTCGCCGCCTTGCAGTCCTTGCTGATGGCCGCGCTCGACCGCTACCTGCATCGGCCGGTCGAGCAGGCGGGCGAACGCGGGTCGCTCAGCCGCGCGCTCGACGCCATTCCCCCGTTGCTGGTGCAGGAACGCCTGCTGTTCCGCCTGATCTGGATCAGTTTCTCCATTTTGACGCTTACCGTCATTTCAGGCGCCATCGTATCGCAGCGGCTGACCGGCGTGCTGTTTCCGCTGGACCATAAAACCATCTTCACTTTGCTGTCGTGGCTGACCTTCGCCGTCCTGCTCGTCGGGCGCCACCTGCGCGGCTGGCGCGGCCGGCAGGCCCTGCGCTGGACGCTGGCGGGCTTCGCCTTCGTGCTGCTTTCATACAGCGGCAGCCGCTTCGTCATCGACGTCATTCTGCACCGAGGATAATGTGGGAAAACTCATTTTCTGGGCCATCGTCATCCTGGCCGTATTGCTGGTGGCGCGCATCCTGGCTCGCCAGCACGACAAGCAGGCCTCCGCGCCGCGCGCCGACTCCCTGCCGCGCCGGGGCGCCGCGCCTCCGGTCGACCAGCCCGAATCCATGGTGCGCTGCGCGCACTGCGGCATCCACATGCCCCGCTCCGAGGCTTTGCTGATCAACGGCGAAACCTGGTGCAGCAGCGAGCACGCCAAATTGGGGCAGCGGCGCTGACGTCCCGTATCGCGGCCGAAATTTCCCGCACAGCGCGAGCCCGAGGAAACGCAGACCATGACCACGCTGACACTCGATCGACACGGATGGCTCAAGCCCAAGTCGGGCGTGCAGCGCGCACCCTCGCCCAACTATGACGCCCGGCCGGCGGGCACCGAACCCTGTCTGCTCGTCCTGCACAATATCAGCCTGCCGCCCGGAGTGTTCGGCGGCAACGAGATCATCGACCTGTTTCTGAACCGGCTGGACTATTCCTCGCACCCCTGGCTCGAATGCCTGCGCGGCCTGACCGTGTCGGCCCACTTCCTCATACGCCGGGACGGCGCCATCGTGCAGTTCGTCTCCACCGACCAACGCGCCTGGCATGCGGGCGTATCGCAATTCGAAGGGCGCGAACGCTGCAACGACTTTTCCATCGGCATCGAACTGGAAGGCACGGACGTGCTGGACTATGCCGACGAACAGTACGCCAGCCTGAAAAGCCTGACCCAGGCGTTGAGAAACCAGTATCCCTTGCGGGCCGTGCGCGGCCACGAGCACATTGCCCCGGGCCGCAAGACCGACCCGGGCCCCGCTTTCGACTGGGGCCGTTACGGCAGGGAGAATGGCTGGTTCAGGCGTCAGATGCCGCCGGTCGCCTGAAAAAAAACCGCATCGCCAAGAGTGCGCCCGGGTTGGCGCCAAACTTGGAGGCACGACAAAGCGCGAGGCCCTTTTGATGCATGACGGCTCAAAGGCGACGCCCGGCCTGTCCCGCGGGCCGCCCGAAAGCCGGCGGCATCTTGAGTGATGCCGTCTCGCCCCGCCTCGAAGGCGTCAACCAAGCAGCAGCTTGTTCATCCGCTTGACGAAGCCCGCGGCGTCCTCGAGCTGCGCACCCTCGGCCAGCATGGCCTGGTCCAGCAGCAGCTGCGCCCACTCGTCGAAGGCCTCGTCCGGCGCCTGGTCGATGCGGGTGATAAGGGCATGGCCGGGGTTGATCTCGAGTATGGGCTTGAGCTCGGGCGCCTGCTGGCCGGCGGCCTGCAGCATGCGCCGCAGGTGGGGGCTGAGCTCGTTGGCGTCGACCACCACGCAGGCGGGCGAATCGACCAGCCGCGCCGTGACGCGTACCTCTTTCACCCGCTCGCCCAGGGCCTTCTGCAGGCGCTCGACCAGCGGCTTCATGGTCTCGGCCTGCTCGCTTTGCTGCTTCTTCTCTTCCTCGTCGGCCAGCTGGTCCAGATCGAGGCCGCCCTTGGCGACCGACACCAGTTTCTTGCCCTCGAACTCGTGCAGGAAGGAAAGCATCCACTCGTCCACGCGGTCGGACATCAGCAATACTTCCAGGCCCTTCTTGCGGAAGATCTCCAGCTGCGGGCTGTTGGCTGCCGCGGAATAGGATTCGGCCGTGATGTAGTAGATGGTGTCCTGCCCTTCTTTCATGCGGCCCACATAGTCGGCCAGCGACACCGACTGCACCGGGCTGTCGGCGTGGGTGGAAGCAAAGCGCAGCAGCTTGGCGATGCGCTCGCGGTTGGCGGGGTCTTCGCCCGTGCCTTCTTTGAGCACCTGGCCGAACTGCTCCCAGAACTCGGCGTATTGTTCGGCCTGGTTCTCGGCCAGGTCTTCCAGCAGCGACAGCACGCGCTTGGCCGAACCCTCGCGTATGGCCTTGACGTCGCGGCTTTCCTGCAGGATTTCACGCGACACGTTCAGCGGCAGGTCGGCCGAATCGATGACCCCGCGCACGAAGCGCAGGTAGTTGGGCAGCAGCTGCTCGGCATCGTCCATGATGAAGACGCGCTTCACGTACAGCTTGACGCCGCGGCGGCCTTCGCGGTCCCACAGGTCCATGGGCGCCTGCTTGGGCACGTACAGCAACTGCGTATATTCGCTGCGCCCCTCGACCCGGTTGTGCGTCCAGGCCAGCGGGTCGCTGAAGTCGTGCGCAATGTGCTTGTAGAACTCCTGGTACTGCTCGTCGGTGATGTCCGACTTGGCGCGCGTCCACAGCGCGCTGGCCTGGTTCACCGTTTCCCATTCATCGGTCTTGACCTGCTCGGACTTTTCGCTGTCCCACTCTTCCTTGCGCATCTGCACGGGCAGCGAGATGTGGTCGGAGTAGCGGCGCAGCACCTCGCGCAGCTTCCAGCCGCTGAGGAATTCATCGTCGCCCTCGCGCAGGTGCAGAGTGACCGAGGTGCCGCGATCGGCCTTGTCTATTTGCGCCACGGTGAACTCGCCCTGGCCGTCCGATTCCCATTGCACGCCCTCGGCGGCGTCCAGCCCGGCGCGGCGGCTGCGCACGGTCACCTTGTCGGCCACGATGAAGGACGAATAAAAGCCCACGCCGAACTGGCCGATGAGATGGGCGTCCTTCTGCTTGTCGCCGGTCAGGTGCGAGAAAAACTCTTTGGTGCCCGAGCGGGCGATGGTGCCCAGGTTGGCCACCGCCTCGTCGCGCGACAGCCCGATGCCGTTGTCGGAGATGGTGACGGTGCGCGCGTCGGCGTCGTACTCCACCCGCACCCGCAGGTCGGCATCGCCCTGCATCAGCTCGGGCTTGTCGATGGCCTCGAAACGCAGCTTGTCGCAGGCGTCCGAAGCGTTGGAGACCAGCTCGCGCAGGAAGATTTCCTTGTTGCTATACAAGGAGTGAATCATCAGATGCAGAAGCTGTTTAACTTCGGCCTGAAAACCCAGGGTTTCGGACGGCGTATTGGTAGATTCGGCTTGGGTCATTGTCTGGTCGGTATAAATGGTTGAAAACTCAAGAAGATCCGCGCGCGCCGGGTCCGCGATGGCGCGGTTGCGGGCCACGCGAGGGCGCGCGGCAAATAAAACGTCGCATTCCAGATAAGGGCGAAAAGCCACATTTCAAGTGTGGGCACGATTGCCCGGCCCGCCATGCGGGCGTATAGTTGGCTCAGGCAATAAGGCTTCGTCGCCGCCAAAAATCAGAACAAGGGGATTACCAGTGAACGCACGCGTCCTGTTTTCGATTTTGCGCATCGTCAGCTATCTGATCGTTTTACTGATGCTTGCCGCCATTGTCTATGCCGGCGCGACGGGCGTCCGGTACTGGTCCGGCATCGGCGTCTGACGAAGGGGCCGCCATGAACAAGCGCCAGACCAGAATCTTCGCCATTGCCTCCACCGCCGTCGCCAGCCTGGTTTTCCTGATTCTTACCGTCGACAGCCATCGGCAGTTTCCCAAGCTGACCAATTCGCAGAACATCACCGACGAAGTCGTGCGCGGCCAGGACGTCTGGCACGCCAACAACTGTATCAACTGCCATACGATACTGGGCGAAGGCGCCTACTACGCGCCCGACCTCACCAAGATCACCCGGCATCGCGGCGCGCCCTATCTCACGGCCTTCCTGAAAGACCCCTCGCAGTTCTACGACGAACAGCGCCACCGGCGCCTCATGCCCAATCCCAACTTGTCGGACCAGGAAATTTCCGACCTCATCGCCTTCATGGACTGGGTCTCGCATATCGACAACCAGGGCTGGCCGCCGCGCCCCATCCTGGTCACGGGCGGGTCCATTCCCGGCACCGAGCTCAGCATCGCGCAGCAGGACCAGTCCTCGGCCGCCGCCGGCACCGAGCCCGGCAACCAGCCGCCCGGCGGGCGTCCGGTAGAAAGCTCCAACGATCCCATCGCACTGGGCCAGGCCCTGTTCCACGAAGCCGTGCCCACCTGTGCGGCCTGTCACTCGGTGGCGCCGGGCGTCAACCTGGCGGGGCCCTCTCTGGCCAACCTCGCCGCCACCGCGCAGAAAGTCATCGCATCGCCCGACTACAAGGGCAAAGCCACCACAGTCGAAGAGTTCATTCACGAATCCATCGTGGAACCCAGCGCCTACCTGCATCCCGGGCCCATGTATTCAGCCAACGGCGTGTCGTTCATGCCGCCCTCATACGGCAAGGACCTCACCGAAGCGCAGATCGACCACCTGGTCGCCTATCTGGCCTCATTCAAATAACGAACGCCCACACTGGACAGCCCATCGGAACCTGGAGTCGCCATGCGTTATAAAACCCAATCCGTCGCCTACTGGTACTTCGCCCTGGCCATGATCCTGTTCGGCCTGCAGCTGGTGTTCGGCCTGCTTTCCGCGGCCAAATACCTGGGGCCCGACCCGCTGCTGAACATCATGGCCTTCGACGTCACCAAGACCATCCACACCAACCTGCTCATCGTGTGGGTGCTTACCGGCTTCATGGGCGCCACCTACTGGATCGTGGCCGACGAATCGCGCACCGAACTGTACAGCGCCAAGCTGGCCTATATACAGCTGATCCTCTGGGCCATCATGGGCGTCACCGCCGTCATCGGCTATCTCTTCGGCTACGGCACCGGCAACAAGCTGCTCGAGCAGCCCCTGCCGCACAAAATCGTCATCGTCATCTGCATGCTGATCTTCCTCTACAACATCGGCATGACCATCAAGAAATCCGGCCGCTTCACCACCACCGAAGGCGTCCTGCTGCTGGGCCTGGGCAGCTCGGCCGTGCTCTACCTGCCGGCCCTGCTGCACTACGAGAACTACGTCGTCTCCATCTTCTACCGCTGGTGGACCATCCACCTGTGGGTCGAGGGCGTGTGGGAGATGATCCAGGGCTCCTTCCTGGCCTACCTGCTCATCCGCCTTTCGGGCGCCGACCGCGAAGTGCTTGAAAAATGGCTGTACGTCATCGTGGGCCTCGTCTTCATCGCCGGCATCCTGGGCACGGCCCACCACTACTACTGGGTCGGCGTGCCCACCTACTGGCTGCCGCTGGGCGGCTTCTTCAGCGCGCTCGAACCCGTGGCCCTGGTGGGCATGGCCATGTACGCCTACTTTTCCATCCGCCGCTCGGGCGTGCGCCACCCCAACGTGCTGGCCCTGCACTGGACCATCGGCAGCGCCGTGTTCACCCTGTTCGGCGCCGGCCTGCTGGGCCTGGCCCACACCTTCCCCGACATCAACAAATGGACCCACGGCACGCTGATCACCGCCATGCACGGCCATGCCGCCTTCTACGGCGCCTACGTCATGATCATCCTGGCCGTCATCGCCTACGCCATGCCCACCATGACGCGCAACCGCTCCGAGGCCGGCAGCAGCCTGGGCTACTGGGCCTTCTGGCTGCAGATCGCCGGCATGTTCGGCATGACGCTTTCCTTCGCCACCGCCGGCATCGGCCAGGTCTACCTCGAACGCGTGCTGGGCATCGGCTACCTCGACGTCCAGCTCAAGATCCAGGTGCACTTCCTCATGCTGGTGGCCACCGCCTCCCTCTTCGTCATCGGCGTCGTCCTGTACATATGGGACTTCTTCCGCCATGCGCCCATTTTCCTCAATGGCCATGCCCATGACGGCCAGAGCCATGCCGCGACCCACGGCGAAGGCGCCGCGCCGCCCCTGCACGACAGCCGCTATGCCAACGAACGAGTCACCTGACGTGCATCGCGAACCCGGCAACACGGTTGCCCGCCTGGCGACGGGCGAGCAACCGCCCTACTACCTGCCGTACGGCAACGAAATCCAGCTGTTCGAGCAATGCCACCAGAATCGGCTGGCCGTCATGCTGAAGGGCCCCACCGGCTGCGGCAAGACCCGCTTCGTCGAATACATGGCCTGGCGGCTCGGCCGGCCCCTGGTCACCGTCTCCTGCCACGACGACCTTACCGCCAGCGACCTCATCGGCCGCTTCCTGATACGGCATGACGACACCGTATGGCAGGACGGCCCGCTTGCCGCCGCCGTGCGCCAGGGCGCCATCTGCTACCTCGATGAAGTGGTGGAGGCCCGGCAGGACACCATCGTCGTCCTGCACCCCCTTACCGACCATCGGCGCATTTTGCCCATAGACAAGACCGGCGAAGTGCTGGAAGCGCCGCCCGGCTTCCAGCTGGTCATCTCCTACAACCCCGGCTACCAGCGCATGCTGAAGGACTTGAAGCCCAGCACGCGCCAGCGCTTCGTCGCGCTTGACTTCGACTTCCCCCCCGCCGAGCGCGAAGCCCAGATCGTCGCCGCCGAAAGCGGCATCGACACCGCCCAGGCCGCCGCCCTGGTCGCCCTGGCGCACAAGCTGCGCGCCTTCCAGGACCGCGGCCTGGCCGAAGTGCCCAGCACAAGGCTGCTGGTCGCCACCGCCGGCCTCATCGCGCGCGGCATTGCGCCGCGCGAAGCCTGCTACGCAGGGCTGGTATCGCCCCTTTCCGACGATGCTTCCCTGGCCGGCGCCATGCGTGACCTTGTCGACTTGAGTTTTACCTGAAGGGCCCATGGCCGAAGCCGAAGACGTACTGCAGGATGTTGCGCGCCACGCCACCATTTATGCGCGCAGCTTGTGGTTGAGGCATCGCGGACCCGACAACAAGCCTCGTCCCATTGTGCTGGCCCAGGTGGCCGAGCGGTTGGATCTGCTGGTGAGTGCTGTCTTTGGTCAAGGTTATGCATTGCGCGTCGCCCAGCCGCCGGCGCCGCCTACCATGCTGGTTCGATTGTTTCGGCGTCATGATGTGCACGGTGCTGTGGGTGGCGGCGTGCCGGCTACGGATGGGCATTCTATTTGGCTGCCCGTTGACGTCGGTGCCGTGGATATGCCCACGGCCATTGCGCGCTATCGCGCCATGGCGCTACAGCAAGCCACGCGCGCCTTGCGGGGTAGTGCCTCTGGCTTTGCGGACTTTCGGCGTAGCCATACTGATCCAGACATCCCAGTGGGCTCCATGGCGCGATCGGCGTCTGTAGAGCGGCCGTGGACCGCGACGCATGCCGGCCCCGTGGCACAAGCCAACGCCGCGGAAGGGTCGAAGCCTGAAGCTTTCTCCGGCAACGCGCCGCGAGCGAGCTTCGGAGCGTGGTTGCTCAATCACGTGGCGCGGCCGAGCGCCGCAGGGCAGCTTTATACGGCACATAACGGCTCCGCAGCGCACTTGGAGCCTCTTATACGAGCCATATATCTACTGCTGGAAGCCCAAGCCGCCGATATCGAGTTACTACAGCGGCTGCCAGGCGCCACCAACGACGTCGCGGGTTTGCGTCATTGGGTGTTGCAAAGCCACCAAGCTAATCCGCCCACACTTCCCCCCGCCTGCCAGGCCGTGCAGGAACTGGAGCTGGCCATCTTAAGCAAAAACGCCGGGCAGGCTGCATCCAAACTGCCGTTCACCGCCACACCTGAAGAATCGATGGCGATTGCACATGACATCGCTGCGCGCCTGGCCACCGATTTCCCAAGAAACAAATTGCCCCAACGCCGCGCCCTGCTTCACGACGCCTGGACCGGCGACCTGTACCCGCCCGGCGCCCAGCCCCTGCTCGAACAGGAAGGCACGGCATCTCCTCAAGAAGAACAAAACCCCCATCCCCCCAGAAGCGCCCGCATGCCGCGCCGCCCCAAAGAACGCAAAGCCGACAAGGACGAAGACAAGCGCAGCCAGGGCACCTGGATGGTACAGACCGCGCCACCGCTCGAACAGGCCGAAGACCCGCGAGGCATGCTGCGCCCCGTCGACCGCGACGAAGACACCGCCGCCGAAGAATTTGCCGACGCCCTCTCCGAGCTCGACGAGGCTCGCCTCGTCTCCACCCCCGGCGCCGCCAAAGAAGTACTGCTCTCCGACGACCCACCCGACAAACGCAGCCTGCGCAAAACCAAACCCGCAGATACCCCCGCCCACCGCCTGCGTTACCCCGAATGGGACTACCGCCAGGGCGGCTACCGCCTGCCCGGCGCCGCCGTCCACCTGTTGCCCGCCCAGACCGGCGACCAGCAATGGGTCAACCAGACCCTGGAGCAATACCAGACCGTACTCGAAGCCATACGCAAGCGCTTCGAAGCCCTGCGCGCCGAAAGAGTATGGCTGCGCCGCCAGATGGACGGCCACGAAATAGACCTGGACGCCTTCATAGAAGGCCGCGCCGACGTGCGCGCCGGCCTGCCCATGCCCCAGGCCCTGTACAGAATGCAGCGGCCCGAATCGCGCGACCTCGCCATCACCCTGCTTATAGACATCAGCGGCTCCACCGACTCATGGCTGACCGGCGGCAAGCGCATCATCGACGTCGAACGCGAAGCCCTGCTGCTCGTGTGCATCGCCCTCGAACGCCTGGGCGCCCCCTACTCCATCCAGGCCTTCTCCGGCGAAGGCCCGCACAGCGTCACCCTGATCGAAGTCAAAGCCTTCGACGAACCCTACAGCAACGACATCGCCCTGCGCATCGCCGCCCTCGATGCCCAGCACTACACCCGAGCCGGCGCCGCCCTGCGCCACGCCACGGCCCTGCTCATGAAGCAGTACGCCCGGCATCGGCTGTTGCTGCTGCTTTCAGACGGCAAGCCTAATGACGTGGACGAGTATGAAGGCCGCTATGGCGTTGAAGATATGAAGAAGGCCGTCGATGAAGCCAAGCTGCAGGGAATTTTTCCGTTTTGCCTGACGATCGATCGGCATGCAGCGGGGTATTTGCAGGGGATATTCGGGGTGCGGCAGTATGCCTTGCTGCCTAAAGCAGAGGCCCTACCCACCGTTTTGCTGGATTGGATGCGGAAGCTGGTGGCGCAGTAGGAACGGCCGCCAAAAAATAAGTAACTGGGCCTCCAAGCGATTCGCTCGGAGGCCTCAAAGAGCGGAACAAGAACCTAAAGCACTAGCTAGCGAGTCTTCTCCTGGATCTTCTCGCCACCGCGCTCAATGTCCTCGCCCGCGCCGTGAAACGTGTTCTTGCAACCGCCCACCAGCGCAGCAGCCGCCAAAAGAATAGACAACAAAGCTCGTGTTTTCATGTATTTTCTCCTAGAGTGGCTAGGGTGAATTTGGCGTTTCGAGGGAAAGTGAAACGCCTGGCGGGAGGGAAGCAAGTAGCGGGCCTGGCATAGGATAGTCGGCAGAGGCATGAGACTGCTGCTTAGCGGATTGTATTTGTGGCTAGCCGGCTTACACCGTCCCGGTCGCCGGGGGGCGAGGGTCAACCTGTTACCTCGTTTTCGTCAATCGGTAGACACGAGCCGGAACACCCGTTTCAGCGGTTACAAGCGTGTATAATTACGCCTTTCCTGCCACGCCCGGCGTTCTGCCCGGCGTTCCATTCGTTGCCCGGGTGGTGAAATTGGTAGACGCAGGGGACTCAAAATCCCCCGCCGCAAGGCGTGCCGGTTCGATTCCGGCCCCGGGCACCACCCCCAAATCTTCTGCTAATTCAAGCCATTAGAAGATTTCGCAGTACAAGCCCCGAACCGGGGGATTTTCCTAAAATTGTGGTCAGGTACAGTTTCGGTATAGTGATGCGGCGCTAGCCCCATACGGAGTACTCATGGCTACGATCGTTAAGACTTCCTCGGGCACTTGGAAAGCCCTCATTCGCAAGACAGGCTGGCCGGCCACGGCCAAGACGTTCCGCACCAAGCGGGATGCCGAAGACTGGGCGCGCCGTACCGAAGACGAAATGGTACGCGGCGTATACATCCAGCGGGCGCCGGCCGAGCGCATGACCGTCGAAGCGGCACTAACCCGCTACCTCAAGGAAGTCACGCCCACCAAGCGGGCCTCGACCCAAGCCGGCGAGCACAAGAAGGCGCAGGTCATCATCCGGCATCTTGGCAAGTACTCGCTGGCCGCCCTGAACGCCGAGATCGTGGCGCAGTTCCGTGACATGCGATTGGCCGGCGACCCGGACAAGAATGGCAAGCTACGGCCTCGCAGTAACAACACGGTACGCTTGGAACTGGCACTGCTGGGCCACCTGTTCACCGTTGCGATCAAGGAGTGGGGCATCGGCCTGCCCTTCAATCCAGTGTCCAACATTCGCCGCCCTGCCCCCGGCTCGGGCCGCAACCGGCGATTGACTCCCGAAGAACAGACCCGCCTGCTGCAAGCCGTGGATAGGCACTCCAACCCGATGTTCGGCTGGATCGTCCGCATTGCCGTCCAGACCGGCATGCGACTGTCGGAGATTGCGACGCTGCGCATACGGCAAGTGGACATCGAGCGGCGCGTCGTTCGACTGGAGCACACCAAGAACTCTTCACCTCGCACCGTCCCACTGACTGCCGAGGCAACGCGCGTGTTCACCGAGGCGCTTGCCAACCCAGTGCGTCCTGCTGAAACGGAATTGGTATTCTTCGGCGAACCCGGCCGGGATGGCATACGACGCCCCTACCTGTTCGACAAAGCATGGACCGATGCCAAGCGGGCGGCGGGCCTTGAAGACTTCCGCTTTCACGACCTGCGACACGAGGCTGTCAGCCGGTTCGTGGAAGCCGGCTTGAGCGATCAGGAGGTGTCGGCCATCAGCGGACACAAGTCGATGCAGATGCTCAAGCGCTATACGCATCTTCGCGCCGAAGACCTGGTGCAGAAGCTGGACCGCCTCGCGCGTCGCGCGCCGTCTACTTCTACACAACGGAGTGAGGCCGACTCCCAAACAGAGAACAACGCATAATCGCTCCATCGCGTTGCCATAATGAATAACCGATTGTCTTAACCTACGGAGGAAGCTAGTTTTGCATACCGCTATCAAGATCGTCGCCATCAGCAGCCTTGCCCTTACCCTTGCCGCGTGCGGCAGCGCCAAAGACGCCAACAAGAGCAACTTCAGCAAGGCC
>Ga0180220_1000997_pt1 | contig 24067 bp, 15 predicted proteins | sample eDN5th37CBELigBY_FD_151335 | JGI IMG/M metagenome (GOLD analysis project Ga0180220, IMG submission 151335) | Enriched backyard soil microbial communities from Emeryville, California, USA - eDNA 5th pass 37_C BE-Lig BY (version 2) (version 2) | ecosystem: Environmental > Terrestrial > Soil >...
GAACAGCGACAACGGCCACCACGCCAAGAAACCCGAGCATTCCTCCACGCCTGACCAGGGCAGCGACACGTTGCATGCCTTGCTGGGATTATGGCAAGCCGCCTTCGACAATCACGACGCCGATGCCTTGGCGGGCCTGTTCGCCACCGACGTCCTGTTCCAGGGGCTGGCACCCACGCTGCTGTCGGGGCGCGAAGCCGTGCGGGACTACTACCGGCGCGTACCCGAAGGTACCAGCGCGCTCATCGAAGACATCGAAGCCGTCTCATTGACTCCCGACATCATCTCGGGCCACGCCAAGGTGACCTTCGTGGAAGCCGACCGGCGGCTGCGCCCCGCTTGCCTGTCGATTACGGCTCAGAAGCTGACGGGACAGTGGCTGATCCAGAGCTATCACGCCTCGGCGCTGCCGGGCTCCTGCGGGGCCTGACGTCGCGCTCGGCCTGCCGAGTTATCGAACGCCAGGCGTCCTTGTCCGTGGCGCCGGACGATCGACCACCATCCTCCAAGGGTGTAGAACGCGGCGGCGCCGCCGAGCACCCCAAGGACAAAGACCAGACCGAGCAAAAGCCAGTCGACCGGTCCACCAACGGCCACGAAGCCGGCGGCCGAAATCCGCATCAACACGAGCGCGCCAAGCCCGCCCAGCAGCCCGAGCACATGCGAACGCCCCAGCCTGCGCAGCAAGATGCGTCGCTCTCGCAGCAGCAACGCCGGCAGGGCCAGCGCTCCGAGCGCCAGCACGGCGGACAGCGGCCAGAACAACGGCCCCAGCATTTCCCTCAGCACCGCCAGCAGAACGGTCGGATCCAGCCCTTTCATGGTTTCGGCTCCTCAGGCGCGGCCGCGCAACATGCTGAGATAAGTGGGCTTCAGCGCGGCCGTCTTCATGACCCAGCTGATCCATAGCTCTTCCAGGGGGGCGATGACGCCCGGGAAGGACGGCACGAGATTGTTCTGGTAATCGAACTCGACCAGCATGGCCCGGCCCAGCCTCGTGATCAAGGGACACGATGTGTAGCCGGTGTAGAGCGCCTGGGACGTCGCGCCGCGTATCTCGGCCACGATATGGTCCACCGCCACGGGCGCCTGCCATTTCACGCTGGCGGCCGTCTTGCCCTTGGGTACGCCCGCCACGTCGCCCACGCCGAACACATTCGGATAGCGCACATGGCGCAGCGTGCCCCTGTCGACCTCCAGCCACCCTTCGGCGGCCCATTGCCCGCTGCGCCACGGCAAGGGGCTGTTGCGCACGGCTTCGGGCGCGCGCATGGGGGGAATCACATGAATGAAGTCGTATCGTTGTTCCTCGGTGCCGTCGGGCGTGCTGAACGTGGCAGTACGCCGGCCCGGATCGATGGCCTTCAACACCCGCTGGTAATTGACCTGGACATCCCGCTGCTGGAACAGCATCCGCACTTTCTCGGAAACGATGGGCACACTGAACAGCTCTTTGTTGTGTGCGTTGTAGACGATGCGCGCCTGGCCCCGGCGGCCCCGTCGCGTCAGGTAGTCCTCGGTGATGAAGGCGTATTTCAGCGGCGCGCCCGCGCACTTCATCTCGGTGGCGGGACGCAGGAATATTCCCGTGCCGCCGCGGTCGGCGAACGCAGACATGGCTTCCCAGGTGGCCAAGGCCGTATCCGGGCCGTTGTACAGGCTGCCTATGCCGTGCTTGCCTATCAGCCCCACGTCCATGCCTTCGATCAGGCCATATTCGAGCTGCAATCCCGTGGCAACGATCAGGAAGTCGTAGCCGTACGATGCGCCGCTTTCGGTCACGACCTTGTTTCCGTCCGGATCGAATTCGGCGACGCGTTCCGCGACCAGCTGCACGCCCGGGGGAAGATAGTCGGCCGTGCGGCTCACCACGTACTCCCTGGGCTTTATTCCAGCCCCCACCAATGTGAAGCCCGGCTGATAAAGGTGCGCTTTGCGCGCATCGATCAGGGTGATGCGAGCGCCCTCGAGGCCCGCCGCCAGCCTGGACGCGACGGAAAGCCCGGCCGCACCGGCGCCGGCGATGACGATGCGCGCGTTCGTCTCGATCCTGGCCGCGCTCCGCGCCGGACGCGGCATTGCGGCAGCCATCGCCCCGGCCACGCCCGCCGACATCAGCAGGCGGCGTTGCTTCATCCATGGTGTCAAGGCCTCTTCCTTCGGCTGCATGCCGTTCGTTCGGCTTGTCATGTCGCGGCCCCTTGTGTCGTTGATCGCCCACGAACAAGGCATCGTCCATGCGGTAGGATACGCAGGCCGCACCGGTCTCTTGCTTGATGCAGGGTGGCCGGATCGCCGACGAGGTAGGACACGGTGTTGGCCGGTTCGTCGAAAAACGCCTGGACCTGTACAGTTGCTTGCATGGGCGGGATCCTCCAGTGAATGCTCCAGCAGCCTATTTTTTAATTAGTATATTCTAATTTAGTAAAAACTGATATAAAATCCGTTATGGCCATGAACGCTCAAGATCGCCTGTTTTTCGAAGAAGGGTCGGCCAAGGCCGCCGCCATGCTGCGGGCCATCGGCAACCCTCATCGCCTGCTGATCCTGTGTCTGCTGATCGAATATGGGGAGATGCCCGTGGGCAGCCTGCACGAGTACATCGACCTGAGCCAGTCGGCGCTGTCCCAGCACTTGGCGAGAATGCGCGAAGAAGGCCTGGTGACCTACAGGCGCGAAGCGCAGACCCTGTATTACCGGATCGAAAACGCCGATGTCGCCAAGCTGATCGCCACACTCAAGGAAATCTACTGTCCCTCTCGTTAGCTGGAAGCCCCTATGTCACTGAAGCCCCTCTCGCCTCAAGCCGCCCGCCAACAACTGGACCGGGGAGCCGTGCTCGTGGATATCCGTTCGGATGACGAGCATGCGCGCGAACACATAGCGCAAGCCCTGCACGTGCCCGCCGAACGCCTCCACGACGGAAGCGCTGCCTTCCAAGATGCCAAGCGCGTCATTTTCTACTGCCGGTCGGGAGCGCGCACGCAAGCGCAGGCACAGGCGCTGAGCGCCTGCCGGAGCGGCGATGCATATATGCTGGAAGGCGGGCTGGACGCCTGGAAGAAAGCCGGTCTGCCCGTCGTTATCGACGCTTCCCGCCCCATCGAGCTTCAGCGGCAGGTGCAGATCGTTGCGGGCTCATTGGTCGTGCTGGGCACCGTCCTGGGAGCAACGGCGTCCGCATGGTTTCTGGCGCTTTCGGGTTTCGTCGGCGCTGGGCTGGTATTTGCCGGGGTGTCGGGCTTTTGCGGCCTGGCCCGCGTGCTGATGGCCATGCCGTGGAACCGGCGGACCTTATGAGGAAGGCAGCGCCGCCGAAGCGGCCGGCGGCGCTGCGATAGAGACACTACATATTGTTGCCCAGCACGCTGATGATGCGCTTGGCGGTATCGGACTGATCGACCTGGCCGGCCTGGTCGAGCACGCTGACCACCGAGGCTCCGCCCTGCTCGGCCACATGGATGCGATAGACTTCGGCCTCGGACGTGCCCTTGCTGCCGAACAGGCGGCCGAAGAAGTTGGGCTGCTCGATCTTGCGCCCCGTATCGGTGTCGAGATAGCGCACGAAATAATCGCCGCTGGAGCGGTCGCGATCGTCGACCGAGAAGCCGGCGCTGTCGATCGCCACGCCCACCCGGCGCCATGCGCGATCGAAGGACTCGTTCAGGCGCAGCGAGGCCTGGTCTTCGGCGGGACGCTCGACCTGGGGCCGGTTGGCATCGTTTTCGGCCTGGGTGACCAGGGTCTGGGCGCGATCGATGTCGGTGCCCAGGAAAACCATGAGCCGCGCCAGCATGGCGGCGTTCAAGCCCGGGTCTTCCTTGCCTTCGACCCACTTGAAGCCGGTATTGTCCGAGGTGCCGGTTTCGACCATCTGATCGTGGCTGATGTAGATTTCGGTACGGCCGTCGATGCGCTCGAGGCGCGTGCGGAAGCGCTCGCGCTCGCCGCTGTCGAAGACCGAATCGATGATGCTGCCCAGGGCGCTCTTGATCCACCCTTCGGGCACCTTGGCGCGGTTCTCGGCCCAGTCGGTTTCGATCAGGCCGGCGCGGGGATTCTGCGTATGAATGGTGAAGCCCTGTTCGCCCCAGAAGTCGACGACCTTGGGATAGACGTCTTCGGCCGCCTGGTCGACCACCAGCCAGCGTATGTTGCCGTCGCGCATGACGCGGACGTGGTCGCTGGTGGGCAGCACATTGCTGGACGCGCCCGCCGCCTGTTGCTGCTGCGTGTTCTGGGCATACTGGCTGAACGTGGTCGTGCCCTCGGGCGCGCGGTAGTGCGCGTCGCTTCCGGCCTGCGTGAGGTCGGGAGGAATGCTGAGCGGGTTTCCGGCGCTGGGCACCGTACTGCGGTAATCGACGGACTCTTCGCGACCCGTCAGTTGGTTCCATGTCGAGCAGCCGGATAGCACCGCAAGGCCCAGGCCGGCGGCCAGGGCGGCATAGCGTTTGTTTCTACGCATATTCGTCATTTTCAAATCAAGCCCACGTCTTTCAGGGTGCCGCGCACGGCATCGTGATAGCGTTCGTCCAGGGGGGTTAAGGGTAAACGATAGCCCAAGGCAGACAGCCCCATCTCGGCGACGGCCCACTTGACGGGAATCGGGTTGGCTTCAATAAACAGTACTTTGTTCAGACCCGCGAGGCGGCCGTTGAGTTCGCGCACGCGCGGGACGTCGGCCGCCAGCGCCGCCATGCACAGTTCGTGCATGAGCCGGGGCGCGACGTTGGCCGTGACGGAGATGTTGCCCTTGCCGCCCAGCAGGATGAGCGCCGCCGCGGTGGGGTCGTCGCCGCTGAAGACCTGGAAGGCTTCCGGCTTGTGGTGCAGCAGCCACCCTGCCCGCCCGATGTCGCCGGTGGCGTCCTTGATGCCGATGATGCCCGGCACCTGCGCAAGGCGCAGCACGGTCTCGTTGGACAGGTCGGCCACGGTGCGGCCCGGTACGTTATAGAGGACGACCGGCAGGTCGACCGCTTCGGCGCAGGCCTTGAAGTGCCGGTACATGCCTTCCTGGGTGGGCCTGTTGTAATACGGCACGACCGAGAGCCCGGCTTGTGCGCCCACGTCCTTGGCGTACTGGGAAAGCTCGATGGCCTCGTCGGTGGAGTTGCCGCCGACGCCCGCGATGACGGGCACCCGCCCCGCGGCATGCTCGACCGCCACCTTGATGAGTTCGGCATGCTCTTCCATGCTGACCGTGGGAGACTCGCCCGAGGTGCCGACCACCACCAGCCCGTCCGTTCCCTCTTTGACGTGCCAATCGATGAGTTTTCGATACGCGTCGAAGTCCAGACTGCCGTCCGGATGCATGGGAGTGATCAGGGCAACCAGGCTGCCCTGAAAAGTGGGTGTCGCGCTTTCTGTACTAGCCATGATGAAAAAAGCTCCGTCTGGAGGCGTGCAGGCGCAAGGCGCCTGTATCAACTATAACGTGCAAGTTTACCGGATAAACCGCCCGGGCATATTGCGCACGCGGCAAGTTTTCTACAAGAACCACGTGATGATGGCCTGGCCGAACGCCAGCAGCGGCCGCAACAGCATCCACAGCACCCCCGTCAGCATGAGCACGATGAGGATCAGCAGGCCGTAGGGCTCGAGCTTGCCGTACTTCCAGGCCAAACGCGAAGGCAACAGGCTGAATACGATCCGGCCGCCGTCCAGCGGCGGCAGGGGAAACAGATTCAGCGCCATCAGCACCAGGTTGATCTGTATGCCGGCAAAGGCCATCAGCACCCAGAAATCGTCGGGCGAAGCGCCGTTGAGGATCAGCAGGCGCAGGGATATTGCCCAGATGACGCCCATGACGAGGTTGGACGCGGGCCCCGCCAGGGCCACCCAGAGCATGTCCCGCTTGGGATTGCGCAGCCGCCCCCAGTCGACGGGAACGGGCTTGGCCCATCCGAACAATATGCCCGCCCCGCCGAGCAGCTTGGTGCTGAACAGCAGGAACAAGGGTACGGCTATCGTCCCGATGGGATCGACGTGCCTGATCGGATTCAAGCTGATGCGCCCCGCCTCGTAGGCGGTGGGGTCGCCGAACATGCGGGCGACGTAGCCGTGGGCGGCCTCGTGCAGTGTGATGCCGAACAGCACGGGCAGGGCATACACCGCAATGGTTTGAATCAGTGAATCCATAGATGCAGAAGGGAAATCGCCGGACAGAAAGGCCCGGCGAGAAAGAGGAAGGGACAGGACATTGGATCGCGCGGCGGAGTGAAAGTTTCAGTCCAGCCCCAGAACAGCCGGGTCTCCGCCCCCGCGGCGCACGACGACGGGCTCGGCGCCGCTGAGGTCGATCACGGTGGTGGGCATGAGCGGGCTGGCGCCGCCGTCGATGACGGCGGCAAGCTGATGCCCGTAGCGCTCGAGTATCTGCTCGGCATCGTTGAGCGGCTCGTCCTCGCCTTCGGGGATGAGGGTGGTGGATATCAACGGGGAGCCGGCCGCATCGAGCAGATCGAGCGTGACCTTGTGGTCGGGCACCCGTATGCCGATGGTCTTGCGCGACGGATGGGACACGCGGCGCGGCACTTCGCGCGTGGCTTCGAGAATGAAGGTCCAGGGACCCGGCGTGGCCAGCTTGAGGAAGCGGTACTGCCTGTTGTCGACACGGGCGAAATGGCCGATTTCGGCCAGATCGCGGCACAGCAGAGTGAGATGATGCCGTTCGTCCAGCCCGCGCAGGCGGCGCAGCGCATCGGCCGCGCTCTTGTCGTCGAGGCGGGCCACGACCGCGTAGCTGGAATCGGTGGGCACGGCGACGAGTCCGCCGTCGGCCAGAAACTGGCCGGCCTGCTTCAAAAGGCGTGCTTGGGGATTTTGCGGATGTACGACGAAATATTGAGCCATGAAACGTATCCTAACATTCTGGGTGATTGTAGACGGGCTCAGGTCGTCACCAGCACGGCGCAGGGCAGTTCGGCGAAAAGCCGCTGAGCCGGCAGCTCTGCATTTGCCGAGGGGCGATGAGTTTTGCCCGTAAAGATGTCCTTCATGTCACGGCCGCCAAGGGCAGATACCATGATACCGGTGTCATCCCAGTAAGTCATATCGATGCGCGGGCCGCCGTCCCCTTCCTGCTCTGCCAGGGCCTGTGCGCACAGGCGCGGAACGGCCACGATCACGTCCTGTCCGCCCAGGCGCCGCGCGTAGGCGATCACATGCTCGCGGCGCCTTCCCGCCGTCTCCAGGGGCAGGCAGGCGCCCCGTGCGAAAACCGCTTCGGCCTGGGCGCGCAGCGCCAGCACCGCGCGGATGACGGCCTGCTTGATGCGGCCGTCACGCCAGTGGGCGAGTAGCGCGGCCATGTCGGCATTCGCCGCCGCGGCATCCAATGCCCGGCGGCGCCCCGGGTAGTCGACCGCGCGCCGGTTGTCGGGATCGACCAGGCTGAAGTCCCACCACTCCGTTCCCTGGTAAAGATCGGGCACGCCCGGAGACGTCAGGCGCAACACGGTCTGCGCCAGGCTGTTGACGGCCCCGGCCGGCGCAATGTCCTGGACGAAATCGTGGAACGAACACAGCAGGCCGGCCTCTGGAGCGTGCCCGTCCGATGCGTCCGGCCTCTCGTCGGCGTCCACGGCTTCGGCAAGACGCCGCGCCTGAGCCGGAGCCCAGCCCAGCAATTCGTGGACATACTGCGCGCAACGCAGCTCGTAGTCCAGATCGGGATCGAACCAGCTCGAGTTCTGCTTGGCTTCACGCAGGGCCTTGCGCTGCCATTGCACGATGCGGCGGCCGAAGGCGGCAAGCGCCTCCGGATCGCGCGGATGCAGATCCAGCGGCCAGGCGCCCACCATGGCCTGCCACAGCATGTAGCGCTCGGCGCTTTGCGAGGGCGTCTCGCATTCCTGCGTCTTCCATGCCGCCCACTCCCTGCAGGCGCGCTCCCATTCTTCCACCCTTTCACTCAGTACGGCCAGCCTGGCGCGCGCATCCTCCCCGCGCTTGTGGTCGTGGCTGGCCGTGGCCAGCAGCGAAGCCGGATAGTGTTCGGCCCGCCATGCATTGCGCGCATGGAATGCCTCGACGCTTTCGGCCAGGATCGAAGGATCGGACCCCACTTCGTTGCGCGACAACAGCGGCCCATAACGATAGAACACGGTGTCTTCCAGCGACTTGGCCGCCAGGGGCGGGGTCAGCTGCTCGAAGCGCCGCACGGCCTCTTGCCGGCAAGCCGCTTCGTCGCACGGGGGCCCGCCCGGCCTTCGCGCCGGCTGTGTGCCGGGCGGAATGGCGATCAGCCAGGCCGTGACGAGATCGAGCAGGCGGTGTTCGCCGGAGTCCGGATCAAGGCGCGCACGGGCCTGGGCCGCCGCCCTGTCGATGACGGCCCGGTCCTGGTCGGCGGCCTCCGCGCCCTCCACATAGCTGCGATAAACGGGAAAGCAGGCCAGAAAGACCTCCAGCACCCGATCGACCGCTTCCTGCGACCATTCTCCCGGCCGCGCCCGCATATGGATCAATTCGTGCACACGGCGGACCAGCGCGTTGCGCTCGGCGAAGAAATGGCGGCGCAACATCGTGGTTCGCGCCTCGCGCAGGAAATCGGCCGCCGTGTCGGAGCGGCCGCATACCTGCTGCCAAAGGCCGATCAAGCGCGCCCCGCCGTGCGCATCGTGCAACACCGCCGCCGCCTGGTCCATGAAGTCGTATCCGGTCGTGCCGTCGACCTGCCAGCGCTCATCCAGCACTTCGCCGCCGGCCAGGATCTTCTCCACCACCACCCAAGGCTCCGCCCCGGCTCCCGCGCCGCCGGGTCGCCTTGCCCGCATCGCCTCGCGCAGGCGCCGGCAATACGCCAGGGGCCGCGCCAGCCCGTCGACGTGGTCGATGCGCAAGCCGTCGATCAGTCCCTGTTCGTACAGTTTCAGGGGCAGCTCGTGCACCGCGTCGAACACCTCGGACTCTTCGATACGCAGCCCCGCCAGTCCGCTGATTTCGAAGAAGCGGCGCCAGTTGATGCTGTCCGCGGCGCAGCGCCAGCCGCAGAGCCGATAATGCTGCCGCTTGAGCAGCTCGTGCAGCCGCCATCGCCCCCGGTGCTCGGCCGGATCGTGTTCCGCCAGAATCTCGGTGCAGTCGCGCCCGCGGCAGGCGAGCGTACCGTCGGCCACAGGAAACCGCCCCCCGCTCGCCTCGATCAGGTAGCGGTCCCGCTCGCCGTCATGAACCAGCCTCAGTTCTCCCCCCGCAAGGCTGCCGGCGTAGTCCTGCGCCAGGAAAGGCGCGAGCACCTTGCCGTACAGCGTTTTATCGGCCGGGCGCCAGTCGATGTCGAACCAGTGCGCATAGCGGCTTTGCCTGCCCCGCGCCAGCACGTCCCACCACCATGCGTTACCGGGATGGGTAGCCATGTGATTGGGCACGATGTCCAGCAGGATGCCCATGCCGCGCGCGCGCAGCGCTTCCGACAGCGCAAGCAGCGCCGGCTCTCCGCCCAGCTCGGGGTTGACGCGCGCGGGGTCGATGACGTCGTAGCCGTGAAGCGAGCCCGGCACGGCGCAGGATATGGGGGATAGATAAAGGTGGCTCACGCCCAGCGAGGCGTAGTAGGGTATTTGCTCACGCGCATGATCCAGCGTGAACCCGGCATGCAATTGCAACCGGACCGTTGCTCGGGGAACGCTCACGACCGACTCCTTCCGTGGCGCACGGCATGGATTGCCTTCGCGGCGGCCCGGCTCGAGAACAGATTGCCGACCTCCAGGGGCAGGCGTCGCAGCCAATTGGGATGAGACCCCGCCTGCGTGCCCGACGAGCCGGGCATATTGGGCTGCTCGGGCAAGGCCAGTATGTCTTCCAGGGGAAAGACGCACAAGGGCGACGGGCTGGCCGCCACCCACTCGAGCACCTCGGCCACCGGCGCCTCGCCCGCCGCGTCGGGTCGGGAAGGCAGGGCCTGGGCCAATAAAAGTTTGTCCTGTTCTCGCTGGCTGCGGGCCGCCTCCAGCGCATCGGGTTCAAGATAGCCCAAGCGATGCTGCCAATCAAGATCCCCGCCCTGCCACCATCCGGCGACCGTGGGCAGGTCGTGGGTCGTGGTGGTGGCCATGGAGTCGGGCGGCCAGTGCTCCACCGGCACGAAAGCCTGCGTCGGCTCCTCCTCGCGTTCGAACCACAGAACGCGGGTGCCGAGCAGGCCGTGGCCGCTCAATAGATCGTTGAAGCCGGCGGGCACCGTGCCCAGATTCTCGCCCACCACGATAGCCTGATGGCGATGGGATTCCAGCGCCACCAGGCGCAGCAAGTCATGCAGCGGATAGCGAAGAAAAGCACCGTCGGCGGCGCTTTCGCCTTGCGGCACCAGCCACATTCTGGCCAGGCCCAGCACGTGGTCGATGCGCACTCCGCCCGCATGGGACAGGGCGTGGCGCAATATGGAAAGGAAAGGCCGATAGCCCTTTTCGCGCAGGGCGCGCGGAGAGAAGGCGGTCAGGCCCCAGTCCTGTCCTCTTGCATGATAAAGATCGGGCGCGGCGCCCACTGTGGCGCCCTGCAGGATGTCCTGCGGCGCGGCCCAGGCCTGGCTGCCCCGCGCGTCGGTCCCTATGGCCAGGTCGGCGATCAATCCTATGGACATGCCCGCCTCGCGCGCCGCTTCTTGTGCGCGGCACAGGCCTTCATGCGCAAGCCATTGCAGGAAGGCGTGAAAACGCAGCTCGGACGCAGATTGGCGGGCAAAGGCCTGGACGGCGGCGCCGTTCGGATCATGCATCGGGGCGGGCCAATCCTGCCAGCCGCTGGCCGCGCCGAGCGTCTGCGCATAATGAGCATGCAGGGTCTCATAGAGACAATGGCTTTGCAACGCCTCGCCGCCCGCGCGCCAGAACGCCTCGAAAGCTTTTCTGGACTCCGGCGGCCCTTGCGCTTCGAAACGCTGGAACAGCTGTCTTGCAAGCGCCAGGCGCGCGGTCTGCACCACGGGCCAATCGATCAGATCCCCGGCGCCCGCCGTTCGCTCTGTGTCCGGCGCAATGGGGCGCGAGGCATCGGGAAGCGAAGCAAGCGCCGCGCGCAAGGCCTCTTCGCCCAGCGCCCGCACATCGATATAGGCAGTGTTGAGGAACAGGCGGCTCGACGGCGCATAAGGGCTGTAGCGCGAGGGATCGGCGCTGAACAGCGCGTGGACGGGGCTGATGGCCAGCGCGCTCGCGCCGAGCCGGCCGGCCTGATGCGCCAGTTCGGCCAGGGCGCCGTAGTCGCCCGCCCCATCAGCCGCCGCCATCGCCGGGCCGCCATACGCCGCGGCATCGCGACGCAGGCTGTAGACTTGCGCCGCGACGCCCCATGGCCGCCCCGCCGCGCCGCCTTCCGGCGGGCCGACGCAGCGGCGCGGGGCGACAGCCAGAAGCAACCTGTTCCTGCCGATCTGCAGAGGGTGATAGCCGGGAATGTCCACGGGCGCCAGCCGCACGCTGCCGTCCTTCTGAAGTTCGGCCTCGCCTTCGCGCCCTCCCTCGCCCGACTCGTACTCCAGCCGATAATGCATCGGCCCGCCGTGGCGCAGCACGATGGGCTCTCCCGCCTCGACCACCACCATCCGTCCATCGAGACGGGACTCTTCCTCGCGCAGACGCCTCAGACTGCACTCGAGCCTGGCTCCATTGCCGCACTCCAGTCCCATTGCGTCCAGCAAGGCCTCCAGGGTCTCGTCCGGCACCGTGCGCGTGCGGTCATGCACGTCCTGCCAGGTCCGGGCCAGCCCGACGGCATCAGCCAGGACATGCAGAGGGGCGTATCCCGCTTCAGCCATCGCCCCTCTCCGGCCCGGCCTCCAGCGCGGCAATCGTGCAGCGAGCCGGCAGCTGCCCGTAGCGCTGCTCGGCCTGCGCCTCGAAGTCCTCGTCCCCCGGCCCTCGGAAGAACACGCTGTCCGGCGGCAAGTCGGACAGCTCCGGACACTCGACGGGCTGCTCTCCGAGGTTGCTGAATATCGTCAGGCGCGCCCCGTCGCCCATCTCCCAGGCGGCGTGCACCGCTTCCGCGCCCACCGCCCGCGCGCCCAGGCTGCGTGCGCCCCGCAGGCGCGGCGCGACATGCTCCCGGCGCAGGGCAAGCAGCTGCTCGTACCAGCGCCGCCATTCTTCCGCCTCGGCATCGTCGGGTGCCAGGCTCGAGCGCGCCCAGGTCTCCGGATCGTTGGGGTCGGGTATGGTCTGTAGCGCATCGGCGTCCGCAAAGGCCGGAAAGCCGGCGAACTCTTTGCGCCGCCCGTCGCGCACCGCCCGCGCCAGCTCCGGTTGGACATGGCTCGTGAAATACAGGAACGGTGTCTCGGCGCCCTGCTCTTCGCCCATGAACAGCAGCGGAATCTGCGGCGTCAACAGTTGCAGGGCGACCGCCGCCTGCAAAGCATCCCGCTTCACGCCCAGGCGGGTCAGGCGTTCGCCCAGGGCGCGATTTCCGATCTGGTCGTGATTCTGCAGAAAAAAAACGAAATGCTCAGGCGACAAGCCCGCGCTCGGCTCCCCGCGCCGCCGCCCGTTCCTGTGCGGATCGGGCTGTCCCTGAAAGACAAAGCCCTCTGCCAGCGCGCGCGCCAGCATGCCGCCCGGCTCATCCGCATAGGAGGCGTAGTAGCCCGAGCGCTCGCCGGTCAGGATATGGTGCACCACGTGGTGCGCATCGTCGTTCCATTGGGCGTCGAAGCCCTGTTCCAGCAGGCCGGCCGCGTTGTCGTCGTTCTCGAGAACCAGATGCACCTGCCGCCGGGGATCGAGCGCGCCGCGCACAAAAAAGGCCATCTCGGGCAGCCAGTCTTTGTCGCTGATGGCGTGCACCGCGTCAAAGCGCAATCCGTCGAAACGGTATTCGCGCAGCCAGTACAGGGCGTTCTCGGCAAAGAAGCGCCGCACCTGCTCGCGCCGGAAGTCGATCGCCGGGCCCCAGGGGGTGTCGAGATCGTCGCGGAAGAATTCCGGCGCATACCGGGGCAGGTAATTGCCGTCGGGGCCGAAATGGTTGTACACGACATCGAGGAAAACCATCATGTTCAGGCCGTGCGCCGCGTCGATCAGCCTGCGCAAATCGTCCGGCTCTCCATAGGCGCGATCGGGCGCATAAGGCAGCACGCCATCGTAGCCCCAGTTGCGCGGCCCGGGAAAATCGGCCACGGGCATGAGCTCGACCGCGGTGACGCCCAGCCGCGCCAGCCCGGGTAGGCGGGCGCGCACGCCATCGAAGCCCCCCGCCAAGCCGCAATGAATTTCATAGAGAACCGTTTCGGTCCACGGACGGCCCAGCCATTGAGGAAACTGCCAGGCATAGCGGGCGGGGTCGCACACTATGCTGGCATCGTGCACGTCTCCATCCTGCATGCGCGAAGCAGGATCGGGAACGCTGGAGCCGTCGGGCAAGCCATAGCGGTAACGTGTTCCGGCCGGAGCGCGGCATGTCAGCTCGTGAAAGCCGCCATGCGTCCTGGCCATGGGTTTCGGCGCCTGGCCTTCGATCTGCAGCGCGACGGTCTCGACGCCCGGCGCCCACAGGCGGAAACGTGTGTCGCCGTTCTCCAGAGGCAGCGCGCCAAATCCGTAGTCCCCTGCGCGCGGCCCCTCCCGCTCCGGCGCCGAACCGGACGTGCCCGCCCTCATGGCCGGCCGCCCTCGTTATTGGCCAGCAGGACCAGGCCGTGCGCGCAGACCGGAATCTCGTCGGCGCGAATCTCGTTGCCGCCCTGGCCTTCCCGGCCCGTGTCGAGCCGGCGAAACCATCTGCAAGGCAGCGCGGGCAGGACGAAGACGACCTCTTCGCTGCCGCCGTTCACCAGCAGCAGGGTCACATCGACTTCTCCGTCCGGACGCAGGGCCGCGCGCTGAAAGCCCAGCACGCGCCCTTCGGCATAGGCCCAGGCCTCTTCGCTCATTTCGCAGCCGTCCATGTCGTACCACGCGGCGCGCTTGATGCCCGGCGCAAGCTCTGCCCCATCGTCCCCGAAGCGTCCGCGGCGCAAGGAGGGATGGGTGCGGCGCAAGGCCCGCGCCCGCGACACCAGGTCCATCAAGGCGCGCCCCTGTTGGGTGTCCGCCTGGCTCCAGTCCAGCCAGGACAAGTCGTTGTCCTGGCAGTAGGCGTTGTTGTTGCCCTGCTGGCTGTTGCCGAACTCGTCTCCCGCAAGAAGCATGGGTGTGCCGTCCGACATGAGCAGGCTGGCGAGCATGGATTTCAGCACCCTGCTTCTGATCTGCATCACGCTTTCATCGGTTGACGGCCCTTCGACGCCCCAATTGAAGCTGTAGTTCTCTCCGTGCCCGTCGCCGTTTTCGTCGCCATTGGCTTCGTTGTGCTTCTCGCAATAGCTGACGACGTCGGCCGCGGTGAAGCCGTCGTGCGATGCCAGGAAATTGACCGAAGCCCAAGGCCGGCGATGGCGGCGGTCGAACAGGGCCGGGGTGGCGCTTAACGATGCGGCCAGTTCGCCGCGCTGCTCGGCATCGCCGCGCCAGAAGCGCCGCAGCGTGTCGCGGTAGCGGTCGTTCCATTCGGCGAAGCCGGGCGGATGGTTGCCCAGCTGGTAGCCGTCCGGGCCGGTGTCCCAGGGTTCGGATATCAGCTTCAGCCGCGACAGTACGGGGTCCTGCAGAATGGCGTCGAAGAATCCCGACCCGGGATCGAAGCCCGTGCCTTCGCGGCCCAGCGTAACGCCCAGGTCGAAGCGAAAGCCGTCCACCCGATAGCTCTCGGCCCAGTGGCGCAAAGAGTCCATCACCATTTGTAGCACGCGCGGATGCGACAGGTTGACCGTGTTGCCGCAGCCCGTGTCGTTGATGTAGTAGCGCTCTTCGCCCGGGATCAGCCGATAGTAGCTGGCGTTGTCCAGGCCGCGCCACGACAGGGTCGGCCCCAACTCGTTGCCTTCGGCCGTGTGGTTGTAGACCACGTCCAGTATCACTTCGATGCCCGCCGAATGCAGCCGCCTGATCGCCATGCGCAGCGAGTTCGTTCCCGCGGGGCCAAGGTAGCGGGGGTCGGGCGCAAAGTAGGCAAGCGTGTTGTAGCCCCAGTAATTGCGCAAGCCCCGCTCTACCAGGAAATGATCGTCCAGCGCCGCGTGCACGGGCAGCAGTTCCAGCGTCGTGACGCCCAGCTTGTGCAGATGCTCGATGAAGGCGGGATACGCCAAGGCTTCGGCCGTGCCCCGCCAGCCGCCCCGGACGTCGCCGCGCTTCATCGAAACGCCTTTCATGTGCGCTTCGTAGATGAAGGTGTCGTCCCACGGCACCGAAGGCGACTCTCCCCCGCCCCAGTTGAAGCCGTCGTCGGACACGACGGCTTTGGGTACCCATGCCGCGCTGTCGCGCCGGTCCATGCTCAGATCCATGCGGGGATGCTGGACGCGATAGCCGAACAAGGCATCCGACCAGCGCAGGGCGCCGGTCAGTTGCCTGGCATAAGGATCGAGCAGCAGCTTTTGCGGATTGAACCTGTGGCCGTGGGCGGGATCGTACGGCCCATGGGCGCGATAGCCGTAGACCAGCCCGGGCTGGGCGTCGGGCAGATAGCCATGCCAGATTTCATCGGTGCATTCCGGCAAGGGCAGCCGCCTCAGTTCCTTGCGGCCCCGCGCATCGAACAGGCATAGGTCGATCCTCGTGGCGTTGGCCGAAAAGACGGCGAAGTTCACGCCCAGGCCGTCGCTGGTGGCGCCCAAGGGATAGGGCCGGCCGGGAAGCAGTTTGTCGGCGTCGCTCATGGCCTCATTCCTCCGGAACGAGAATCAGGGCCGCCAGGGGCGGCAGCACCAGGGTCAAGGACTGCGGCTGCCCATGAGCTGGATCGGGCAGCGTGCGGACTTCGCCCGCATTGCCCATATCGCTGCCTCCATAGGCGGCGGCATCCGAATTCAGCACCTCGCGCCAGCGCCCGGCGCGCGAAGCGCCGATGCGATAGCCCCGCCGGGGCACGGGCGTCATATTGCATACCACCAGCACTACTTGGCCGCTGCAACGCCGCTCGAATGCAAACACGCTGTTGTCGCGATCGTCGCCTATCACCCAGCCGAAGCCCTCGGGGTCGCCGTCGGACTCATGCAGCGCCGGCAGCCGGCCGTACAGCGCGTTCAGGTCCTTCACCAGCAACTGGACTCCGGCATGCAAGGGATCTGCGGCGGCGCCCCAATCCAGGAAGGCGTCATGGTTCCACTCGGTCTCCTGACCCAGCTCGCCGCCCATGAACAGGAGCTTGCGCCCGGGATGTGTCCACATGAAGGCAAAGTAGGCGCGCAGATTGGCGAAACGCTGCCATCGATCGCCGGGCATCTTGCCCAGCAGCGATGCCTTGCCGTGCACCACCTCGTCGTGCGAAAGAGGAAGAATGAAATGTTCCGTCCAGGCATACACCGTTCCGAACGTCATGTCGTCGTGATGGTATTTGCGATGGACGGACTCGTGGCTCATGTAGCGCAGGCTGTCGTGCATCCATCCCATATTCCATTTGTAGTCGAAGCCCAGGCCTCCGTCTCGCGTCGCGGCGGTCACGCCCGGCCACGCCGTGGATTCCTCGGCCACCATGATGGCGCCGGGACACAGGCGTCTGACGGTGTCGTTCAGCTCGCGCAGAAAGTCCACTGCCTCCAGGTTCTCGCGCCCGCCATGGCGATTGGGCGTCCACTGTCCCGGCTCGCGGCTGTAGTCGAGATACAGCATGGATGCCACGGCATCGACGCGCAGGCCGTCGACGTGATAGCGGCGCACCCATTCGAGCGCGCTGGCGACCAGGAAATTGCGCACCTCAGTGCGGCCGAAGTTGTAGATCAGCGTGTCCCAGTCGGGATGGCGGCCTTGCCGCGGATCGGCGTGTTCGTACAGGGCGGTCCCATCGAACCATGCCAGCCCGTGCGGATCGGAGGGAAAATGCGCCGGCACCCAATCGAGGATCACGCCCAGGCCGGCGCGATGGCAGGCATTCACGAACCAGGCGAAGTCTTCGGGTTCGCCCCAGCGCGCCGAGGGTGCGAACAGACCCAGCGGCTGATAGCCCCACGATCCGCCAAAGGGATGCTCCATGACCGGCAGCAGTTCGATATGGGTGAATCCCATGGAGCGCGCATAGTCGATGAGAGACGAGCCGCACTCGCGCCATACCGGCTCATCGCCCGTTGCGGGCCTCCATGATCCCATATGGACCTCGTAGATGGACATGGGCGCGTCGGGCGCTTGAAGCCGGCCGCGCCGCGCCAGCCATGCCTCGTCGCTCCATTCGAATGCGGCGGTCGAGGCCACGACCGAGGCCGTGGCCGGAGGAAGTTCCGTCCTGCGCGCCACCGGATCGGCCTTCTGGGGCAGCATCTGGCCGTCACGTCCGATGATTTCGAACTTATAGAGCGCCCCCTCCCCCACGTCCGGCACGAACGTTTCCCATACGCCGCATTCGGGCCGAAGGCGCATGCGGTGAAGCTGACCATTCCAGGCGTTGAAATCGCCCACTACGGATACACTGCGGGCATTGGGCGCCCAGACCGCGAAGCGGGTCCCGGCCACCCCCTTGATCGAGCATGGATGGGCCCCCAGGCAGTCGGCCAGATGCTCGTGACGGCCCTCGGCCAGTAAATGAATGTCCAGTTCGCCCAGCAGGGGGCCGATATCCTCGGCGATTCGCTCGTCAGCCATGTGCCTCTCCCGAGTCGGCGGCGCCGGGATCCGGCAGGCGGTCCGCGATTCGCGCCAGGCCGTCCAGCGGAACAGGCAGCCAGTCGGGCCGATGCGCCGCCTCGTAGCACACCTCGTAGGCCGCTTTCTCGAGCAGGGCGAGATCGAGCAATACCTCGTCCATGGCCTCGTCCAGCAACTCGGGGCGCGCATCGAGCGCAGCCTTCCGGTATCCCGTCAGAAATGCCTGGCGGGCGCTTTCGCGGAATTGCTCGAGCAGCCGTGCATGCCGCTCGCGTGTGGTCTGCGCGGCGGGCAGGGCCAGAGAACTGGCGTCCACGCTGTCGACGCTTTTCTCGGCGGCAGCCGCGGCGGCCGAGCCCGGATCCGCGCCGGGCTCGGATTCCGTGAATCCGTGCGTGGCATAGTCGATGGAACGAAGCAGGCCCGCTACATCGCGCCACGGGCTGGCCTTGCTGCGCCTGGCCTCCAGCGGCCGGTCGGGCTCGCCCTCGAAATCGATGAAATACACATCGTTCTGAGCGATCAGCACCTGGCCCAGATGCAGGTCGCCGTGTATGCGCAGGCGCCAGTGTCCGGCCATCCTGGCGGCCGCGTCATCGATCCACTTCAACAGTTTCGCTCGCTGGTTGCGCAAAGCCTCGGCTTGAGCCATGCCGGCGGCCGAAAGCCGGTCGCGGTTGCGCCATGCGGCCGAGAGCGCAGCCTGTACCATGGCGCGGACGTCCTTGGCCCAGCGGCGCGCGTCGGCCGCAGTAGCGCGCTCGGGCGCGAACGCCGCGTCATCGGTTTCGCCCGACAGGACGCCGTGCAGTTGGGCCAGCCTCGTGCCGATGATTTCGGTCACAGCGGTATAGCCGGCGAGGTCTTCCTGGTAATCGCTGTGGCTTTCTGCGGTAAGCGCCGCGCTTTCCAGAGAGCGGCGCAGATAATCGTTGGTCCAGCTCCAGGCGTCGCCCTGATTGGGAATCCGCGCATGCAGAAGCGCCAGCGTGCACGGCCTGCCGTCGGCGTCGACGCGCGCGAGCTCGCCCAGCAGGTCGGCGCTGTTGGCATAGCCCGCGCGGGTGAGGTAGCGCGTCATTTCGGCTTCGGGATGCTCGCCCGGCACGACGTGCCGCACCAGTTTCAGCACCGCCGCATCGCCCAGCAGCAGCGAACTGTTGGACTGTTCGCCGCGGAACCAGTCGACGTCGTCCGGCTCGATGTCGGAAAGGCCGGCCAGCCCCACCTCGCCGCGGAATTCGAGCGTGTCCGCCCGATCGCCCGGCAGCGGCAGCCGTGCGCCCGCCCTGAAGCAGTCGAGCACCGCGAGGGCGAAACGCGGCAGGCTCACGGCATCCACCAGCAGCCCCGTCTCGGCGGTGCGGCGCACGCGCGCCAGACCATGCTGCTGCTGCAACGGTGAAACCGCCTCGTCCCACAGCATGGCCATGGGCAGGAAGTAGGCCTGGCCGCCGCCTTCTTCATCGACGGTCACCTCGCACAGGACCAGGTCGGCATCGCCGGCCAGCGGCACGGCGTAATCCAGCGCCACCCGGCCGACCGGCTTGTCCTGCGGGAACCAGCGCTGCCTGGCCAGATAAGGGGGCAGAACTTCTTGGCACAAGGCCTTGCGCGACTCCTCCAGCAAGCGCGGTCCCGAGGCCATGCGGCGCAGGACCAGGGTGATGTAGTCGGGCGACTGGTCGGGCAAAGCCGTATGCCATGACGGCGACGACGCGGAGGTGCTCAGTTCGAACCAGTAAAAGCCGTAAGGCGGCAAGGTCAGCATGTAGGGCGCGTCTGTAATGGCCGGGAACGGGGTCCCGCCCAGGAGCTCCACCGGCACCCTGCCCGCCAGCTGCGCCAGCTCCAGCTCGACCGGCTGCGAGGCGTCGGACAGATTGGCGACGCACAGCAGGGCTTCGTCTTCGTATTCGCGCAGATAGGCAAGGACCTTGCGATTGCCCGGAAAGATGAAGCGCAGGCTGCCGCGTCCGAAGGCCCGGGTCTGCTGGCGCTTGGCCAGCATGCGGCGCGTCCAGTTCAACAGCGAATGGGCGTCGCGCTGCTGCGCCTCCACATTGACGGCTTCATAGCCGTACAGCGGTCCCATCAGCATGGGCAGGATGAGGCGCTCGGGGTCCGTGCGGGAAAAGCCGCCGTTGCGGTCGGGCGTCCACTGCATGGGCGTGCGCACGCCATCCCGGTCGCCCAGATGGATGTTGTCGCCCATGCCTAGCTCGTCGCCGTAATAGAGCACCGGCGTGCCCGGCATCGACAGCAGCAGACTGTTCATCAGTTCGATGCGGCGCCTGTCCCGCTGCAGCAGCGGCGCGAGGCGGCGCCGTATGCCGAGGTTGATGCGTGCGCGCCGGTCGGCGGCATAGAAATCCCAAAGATAGTCGCGCTCGCTGCTGGTCACCATCTCCAGGGTGAGCTCGTCGTGATTGCGCAGAAAGATCGCCCATTGGCAGCTCTCCGGAATGGGAGGCGTCTGGCGCATGATGTCGGTGATGGGAAACCGGTCGGCCCGCGCAATGGCCATGTACATGCGCGGCATGAGGGGAAAATGGAAGGACATATGGCATTCGTCCCCCTTGCCGAAGTACTCTTGCGCGTCCTCGGGCCATTGATTGGCTTCGGCCAGCAGCAGCCGGTCGGGATAGTGCTCGTCCATCACCGCCCGGATGCGCCGCAACACCGCATGGGTTTCGGGAAGGTTCTCGTTATTGGTGCCCTCGCGCTCGACGAGATAAGGCACGGCATCCAGCCGCAGGCCGTCCACACCCATGTCCAGCCAGAAGCGCATGACCGCGATGATCTCCTTCAGGACACGGGGATTGTCATAGTTCAGGTCGGGCTGGTGCGAATAGAACCGATGCCAGAAATAAGCGCCCGCCACGGGGTCCCAGGTCCAGTTCGATTTCTCGGTATCGCAGAAGATGATGCGCGTTCCGGCGTAGGCCTGGTCGTTGTCCGACCACACGTAATAGTCGCGCGCCGCCGAGCCGGGCCGCGCTCTCCGGGCCCGCTGGAACCAGGGATGCTGGTCCGAAGTGTGGTTCACCACCAGCTCGGTGATGACGTGCAGCCCCCTTGCGTGGGCCGCCTTGATGAAGCGCTTGGCGTCGGCCAGGCTACCGTAATCGGGATGAACGTCGCGGTAGTCGGCAATGTCGTAGCCGTCGTCGAGCCGGGGCGAAGGATAGAACGGCAGCAGCCAGATGGTGTCCACGCCCAGTTCGGCGATGTAGTCCAGCTTGGCGATCAGGCCCTGGAAGTCGCCCACCCCGTCGCCATCGGCGTCGTAGAAGGACTTCACGTGCAGTTGGTAGATGACGGCGTCTTTGTACCAGCCCGGCTCGTTGCGCGATATGAGGGCGGAACCGCGCTTCGCGGATTGGGTCACGGAATCGCTTGGCTTCGTCATCCCAGCCTCCTTATCCGCCAAATGAGATACGGCCGCTCCGGCGTCAGCTCGATCTCGTGGTGCTTGCCGCGCAATTCGAATTGGCTCTCCGCGCATACATCCTCGAGCAGCACTCCTGCATCGTCGTCCAGACCCCAGGACCACAGCGGCAACTCCACCCCGGCCCGGTGCACCTCATGGGGGTCCAGGCTGATCGCCACCAGAACGATGTTGTCGCCCTCCCGCGTCGATTTCGAAAAGAACAGCACCTGATCGTCATGAACGGTATGAAAGCGCACGCCCAGGTGCGACCACAAGGCGGGGTTGCCCTTGCGGATGCGGTTCAACTGGGCGATTTCGGCGATGATGTGGCCGGGACGGTCCCAGTCCCAGGAGCGCAATTCGTACTTCTCGGAATCCATGTACTCTTCGCGCCCAGGCAGGGCGCGCGCCTCGCACAGTTCGAAGCCGCTGTACACGCCCCAGGAGCCCGACAATGTCGCCGCCAGCGCCGCACGGATCAGAAAGCCCGCCCGCCCCGAGGTTTGAAGGAAGTAGGGATTGATGTCGGGCGTGTTGACGAAGAAGTTCGGCCTGAAGGACTCCGCCGCCGGAGGCGAGGCGAGCTCTTCGATATAGGCGGTGAGTTCGCGCTTGTCGTTGCGCCAGGTGAAGTAGGTGTACGACTGCGAAAAGCCCAGCTTGGCCAGGCGGTACATCATGCGCGGGCGCGTAAAGGCTTCGGAAAGAAAGATCACGTCCGGATGGCGCGCATGGACTTCGCCCAGCATCCACTCCCAGAACGGCAGGGGTTTGGTATGCGGATTGTCGACCCGGAAGATGCGCACACCCTGCTCTATCCAATACAGCACGATGTCGCGCAAAGCGCGCCAAAGCGATGCCCGCGCCTTGGGCTGCGAGCCTTGATAGAAGTCCGGATTGACGATGTCTTCGTAGCGTTTGGGCGGGTTCTCGGCGTAGCGCAGCGAGCCGTCCGGACGCCAATTGAACCAATTGCGGTGTTCGCTCAGCCAGGGATGGTCGGGCGAGCACTGTATGGCGAAGTCCAGGGCTATTTCGAGGCCATGCGCGCGCGCATCGCGCATCAATTCCTTGAAATCGCTCAAAGTACCCAGTTGCGGATGGATGGCGTCGTGCCCGCCTTCTTCGGAACCAATGGCGTACGGGCTGCCCGGATCTTCCGGCGAGGCCACGAGAGCGTTGTTGCGTCCCTTGCGGTTGGTCCGGCCTATGGGATGGATGGGCGGAAAATACAGCACATCGAAGCCCATGTCGCGTATTGCCCCGAGCCGTCGCCGCACGTCCGCGAATGTGCCGTGTTGGCCGGGCACTTGGGCTTGGGAACGCGGAAACAGCTCGTACCAGCTTGAAAAGCTCGCTTCGCGCCGCTCTACCATCAAGGAATAGACGTCGTCGGAAAGCGTCTCGAACGGCCTGGCGTCCATGCGCGCCATGGCCTGCGCCGTCGAATCGGACAGCAGGACGTCGGCGTCCGCCTGTTCCGACTCGTCGAGCAGTTTTTGCACCAACGCCGCGGCTTCCGGCATTTCGCGGCGGGCGCGGTGCGCCGCCTCGCTCAGCAAGGCCCTTCCTTCCTGCAGGTCGAGCCCGATATCGGCCTTGGCCTCCCGCTTCTTGCGCACACCGACGCGATAGGACTCCCACACATCGAGCCAGGCCTTGACGACGAACACGTGCCTGCCCAGACGCACGGGCGTAATGGCGGCCCGCCATCGGTCATTGCCGAGATGCTCCATGGGAGCCTCCTGCCAATGCGTGTCGTCGGCGGGCCGCCAGGCCACGCTCGCCCTCAGGCTGTCATGGCCGTCCATGAAGATGTCGGCTTCCACGTCCAGCGTCCGGCCCAATGTGGCCTTGATTGCGAACCGGCCGGAATCGACGGACGGCCGAACATGCTCGATGGCGATGCGCGGCCCGCTCATCAGTCCGAGGCCCAGCTTGCGCTTTTCGGCCATGCTCGACGAGGGCGGCCGCACGGGCGACGCGCGGCGCGCCGAGAAGCGAAGGCAATCCGCCGGCCCCAGGCTCGATTCAGCGGCATCGGAAGGGAACTGGATGTCGGAATAGCTGTCCGGCAGCCGCGCCCGCAGCATCGGCCAGTCCACGGGGGCGTCCTCATCCGAAGACGGATTCAGCACTACACCGGCCCCGCTTCGAAACAGCGAAGTGCACGGGCTCAAAGGCCCGGTCAGGATGGACAGTGGTTCGCCCTCGTCGCGCCTTGCCGCCAGCCATTCATTCATGATGCGCAGCTCGGCCTCTTCGCCCGCGCGCAGCACCTCGTGCGACACCAGGACGCCGCTGCCGCAGACCGCCGCGGTCCAGACGCAGCGGCGCCACGCCGCGGCGGGTTCGCCGGCGTCGGCCTGCACGCAAGCGGGACCGTCTCGAGTGATGGGTGCAATGACCGGCGCCACCGTGCTCAGGCGCGCGTGTTCCTCCGCCAGCCAGCCCGAACGGTAGTCCCACCACGGCAGGGACAGGAATGTGGCGTCGAATCCGGCTTCGCGCAGCATCCGTACATCCTCGGCGCTCATGCCCGGCGTCCAGGCCATGAAACCGCCGCAGCCCGCCCGGTCGCGTACGTGGTTGACGAGGCGACGCCAATCGGCGCTCGCCTCGCCCGTCACTCCCAGGCAGCGAAAGCCGCGCACTCCCGCTTGCACCCATTGCGTCAAGCGCGCCGCCCAGCCGCCGGGCAAAGGCGTTTCGCCAAGCGCCACATCCATGTAGAAGTTCAGGCCTTCTGCGGCGCTTATCGCCGCCAGCCTGGCCAGCGCGTGCTCCACGGTCTCGGGGCCCGCGTCGCCGAACAGGCCGGCATCTTCCTGTATGCCTTCCGGCTGGCCGGTCTTCCCTATGCGCGGCACAAGCACGCCGTTGAAGCCCAGCGTCCGGGCATGCCGGCACAGCCTGTTCCAGGCCAAGTCGTCCCAAGCCTGCTCCGGCGCATCCGCCATGAGAATGCGAGGGGGGCCGCCTTTGGTGATAGGAGAGTCGTTCATCGGCATCC